>Ga0247610_10000930_pt1 | contig 38242 bp, 29 predicted proteins | sample 174DNAGHGhighgp2_FD_193483 | JGI IMG/M metagenome (GOLD analysis project Ga0247610, IMG submission 193483) | Sheep rumen microbial communities from Palmerston North, Manawatu-Wanganui, New Zealand - 1742 DNA GHGhigh gp2 | ecosystem: Host-associated > Mammals > Digestive system > Stomach > Rumen...
AGTCTTCGATGATGTAGTATTCAACGAGAGGATTCTTCATCCAGCCGTATACGCAGAGTCTTGAGTTACCCTGTGAGCTTGCTGAATAGTCAGCTGCATAGTCCATTACGATCGGACCGTATTCTGTAGCCTTCTTTGTAGCGTCATAGTTTCTGCCCCGGCGGGCAAGGAAGTTACCGCTTGAAACCTGAGCACTCCATTCTGTGCTGAATGTACCGCCGCTTCCAAGTGTCATAGAACCGCTTCCGCCTGTGTTGTCAAGCCAGATCTCATAGCTGTAGCCGTCAACGTTGTCGGCTTTGTGCTGATTCTGACCGTTGCCTACAGTGAATTTCTGTCCGGCCTGATCAGCTGCCTTAACTGTAAGGACGTCCGATAAGCTGATCAGTTCAGCCGGAGCTGCGACTGAAATTGCCATTGATAATGCGATGAAACCGCTTAATGCTTTTTTAGTGCGTTTCATTCTATATCACCTCTTTCTGTTTATTGATTTTATCATATAATACAATAATGTCAATAGTGCTTAAATTTTGTCTTTTCTATGTCACAAACATGACTGAAATTCACAGTTTTTTTATTTCTGATTATTCGCAGGTTTAAAACATAAAATAATGTTCCTGTTTCGCCGAAATCAACAAACGAATATGGCAGCAATTTGTCAAAAATATGTCGATGTTAAATACTGGTTCTTGTGATACTGCGGCAGTTATAACTTGTATGCGAAAAAAATTATAGTGCTCAAATTCCGCAAAAATGAGCTTGTTTTGCTAATTTCCTGCGTGAATATGTAATTATATGGTTTGAGTGATGAATCGCAGAGTATAACTCATATGCTAATAATTATATAGCTTTAAATCATATATTTAGTATTCAAATTAAACAATAACTTGTTGAAAAAACACTATTAATGTGTTATTATATAGTAAAAGAAATATGGTTTATCAACTGCTGCATTCATAAGTTCTTCATGCGCAGGCGGTATTATATAAAAAAGCAGGCAAAAAAAGGACACACATACGAAGCCGTCCGGACAGCAAAAAACGGGCAGTCCGGCAAACTATAAAATTTATAACGGAGTGGTCGAAATGAATATTCCAGGCTACAAGGACGCGGTAAGCAGTTCTCTTTATAACATAGGAAACACCCTCAGGCTTCGCAGGGCACTTGAAAAGAAAAATATAAATCTCGCATTTGCCGGAGGATCTGTTACAAAAGGATGGGACGGAAAACAGTATCTTGAAAAGAACTATACTGATTTTGTAACTGATTTTCTTAAGGATGAATATCCTGACAGGAACTTCAGAGTTTCGAATCTGTCCACGGAAAGTGCAAATTCATTCATCGGTCTGTCAATTACAGATAAGGTGATCAAGGAAGCCGATCCGGACATAGTATTTATAGAATATGCCGTTAACAATGAGTGCGGTCATGACCATATCGTTTCCTACGAAAGTCTTGTGGAACGTATGCTTTCACTTCCGTCCGCACCTGCAGTTGTACTTGTTTTTCTGATCAACAAGTCACTTTACACAAGTCAGGGATACATGAAAATAATCGGTTCACACTACGGACTTTTATCAGTAAGTGTTGCCGATTCACTTAAGAAAATGCTCGATGACGGTTTTGACTGGTCAGTTTATTCCGACGATGTTATTCACCCTAATACATGGGGACACCGCTTCATCGCAGACTGTGTTATAAATGCACTTAAGGAAGCAGGAAACAAGACAGATGACACTGAGTACGTTCTTCCGGATGCAATCTATTCTCTTGACTATGCAGATTATCATACATACGGCACTGATGATTCACATGTAAAGAAAAAGGGATTTGAAGATATATCCTGTCCGGAATACGGTGAATTCTTCAACAACGGTGTTCGCTATACCGGTTCAAATGACGCAAGTGTACGGTTCGAAGGCGAGTTCAGGACTCTCTTTGCAGCATATGTACATGACAAGACCGACCGTTTCAGTGATGCTGACATCATGATCGACGGCGAAAAGAAAGGTGTTCTGCAGGGACGAAGCATTTACGGCTGGGGAAATGTAGTGCTGAAAAATGTCTTCAGTTTTGAGACGCGCGGCAGACACTCAGTCGAACTTAAAGTAAGGGACAAGAAGAAAGACTTTATTCTTATTGAGTTTGGCGTAAGCTGATACTCCTCATAAATATAAAAATATATCCGCAGAATCATTTTTCATGGTTTCTGCGGATTTTTTATGAAACGATGACTTGTTCACAGATCAGCCGGGTACAGGGCTGATCCATGTAATTTCACCATCAGTGTTTTCGTTTCTGTCATACAGAAAGAGCATCCTCTCTTACGGGAAGATGCTCTTTCTGCTTGTAATTGTATATTTATAATGTATCAGTCTGCGAAATAGCTTACGCCGCTTTCGAAGATAAACTGATCTTTGTCACCCTGAACGTTCTTGCAGACGTCAGTGCCTTTTCTTTCGCTGTGGCCCATCTTACCGAGAACACGTCCGTCAGGGGAGGTGATACCTTCGATGGCTGCCATTGATGTATTCGGATTGAATCTGATATTCATTGTAGGATCGCCGTTCATATCAACGTACTGTGTAGCGATCTGTCCGTTTTCAGCAAGCTTCTTTATAAGAGCTTCCGGAGCTACGAAACGTCCTTCGCCGTGTGAGATAGCGATTGAGTGGATCTGGTCAACACTTGTACGTGCAAGCCATGGAGACTTGTTTGAAGCGATTCTCGTTCTTACCATCATAGACTGGTGTCTTGCGATAGTGTTGAATGTAAGTGTAGGGGAGTCGTCTGTCATGTCTGTGATCTCGCCGAACGGTACAAGGCCGAGCTTGATAAGTGCCTGGAAACCGTTGCATATACCGAGCATGAGGCCGTCACGGTTTTTCAGAAGTTCATGAACAGCGTCCTTTATTCTTGCATTTCTGAAGAATGCTGTGATGAACTTACCGCTTCCTTCAGGTTCGTCACCGCCGCTGAATCCGCCCGGGATCATGATGATCTGTGAGTTTCTGATAGCCTTTTCGATCTCGTTTACTGATTCTTCAATAGCAGAAGCAGAAAGATTCTTTATTACTATTGTTTCAGTAACAGCACCTGCCTTTTCAAAAGCTCTTGCAGTATCGTATTCGCAGTTTGTACCAGGGAATACCGGGATGAGAACTCTTGGCTTTGCGATCTTGACTGCAGGTCTTGCAGTGTTCTTCCTGTCATATCTGTAAGCTTCAGGTTTTGTATCTTCTGTCTTTATGATGCAAGGGTAAACAGGTTCAAGCTTTGATTCCCATGCATTAAGAAGTGACTCTACTGAAACTGTGTAGTCGATATTGTCGATAACAGCCTCTGATGTAACTTCACCGATAACTGATTCGCTGCCCTTTGTAGGACCTTCGATTTCAACGATGAATGAGCCGTAGCAAGGAGCGAAGAGCTGTTCTTCATCAAGCTTCTTTGTAAATCTGAAGCCGAGCTTGTTACCGAAGCACATCTTTGCGATACCTTCAGCAACACCTGCGCCGGCAGTTGTCCATACAGCATTTGCACGGCCTGCTTCAACGATAGCTTCCACCTTTTCAAAGCATCTTCTTACGCTGTCAAAATCAGGTAGACCGTTTTCGTCATACTTAGGTGTGATGAGTATAACGCTGCTGCCAGGTTTCTTGAATTCAGGTGAAACGATCTTACCGCTCTTTGCTGTTGACACTGCAAATGAAACGAGGGTAGGAGGTACGTCTATGTTTTCGAATGTACCGGACATTGAGTCCTTGCCGCCGATAGCACCGCAGCCGAATTCAAGCTGAGCCTTCAGTGCACCGAGAAGTGCTGCGAAAGGCTTGCCCCATCTTGACGGATCATTCTGTGTTCTTTCAAAGTATTCCTGGAAAGTGAGCCAGCACTTTCTGCTGCTTCCGCCGGCTGCAACTACCTTTGCGATAGATTCGATAACAGCGAGTATAGCACCGTGATAAGGGCTCTTTTCGCTGATCACCGGGTTATAGCCCCAGCCCATGATGGAAGCTGTTGTTGTTTCACCGTTAAGTACCGGTATTTTTGCAGCCATAGCCTGTGAAGGAGTGAGCTGGTAAACACCGCCGAACGGCATGAGAACAGTGCCAGCACCGATAGTTGAGTCGAACTTTTCAACAAGACCCTTCTGTGAGCATACGTTGAGGTTGGAGATCATCTGTGTCCAGCCTTCAGCGTCGTCTGAATATTCAGGAGTTATTCCTGTAACAGGTTCGGTAACTCTTACGTCTGTGTGCTTAACAGCACCGTTTGAGTTGAGGAAGTCTCTTGAAAGGTCAACAATAGTCTTTCCGTTCCAGTTCATTCTGAGTCTGCTGTCATCTGTAACGTCAGCCACCTTTGTAGCCTCGATGTTTTCCTTTGCAGCTTCAGCCATGAATTTTTCTGTATCTTCAGCAGCGATAACAACTGCCATTCTTTCCTGTGATTCAGAGATAGCGATTTCAGTGCCGTCAAGACCGTCGTACTTCTTCGGAACTGAATCGAGGTCGATGAGAAGACCGTCTGTGAGTTCACCGATAGCAACTGATACACCGCCTGCACCGAAGTCGTTGCAGCGCTTGATCATTGAAGTAACGTTTTTGTTTCTGAAAAGTCTCTGGAGTTTTCTTTCCTCCGGCGGATTACCCTTCTGAACTTCAGCACCGCAGCTTTCGAGTGATGAAGCTGTGTGTGACTTTGAAGAACCTGTTGCACCGCCGCAGCCGTCACGTCCGGTCTTGCCGCCGAGGAGGATAACAACATCGCCCGGAACAGGTCTTTCACGTCTGATGTTTTCAGCAGGAGCAGCACCGATAACAGCACCGATCTCCATTCTCTTTGCAACGTAGCCAGGGTGATAGATCTCAGTTACGTGGCCTGTTGCAAGACCGATCTGGTTGCCGTATGAGCTGTAGCCGTTTGCAGCCCCAACTACGATCTTTCTCTGAGGAAGCTTGCCTTTGATAGTATCTTCAACAGGTACGAGAGGGTTTGAAGCACCTGTAACTCTCATTGCCTGGTATACGTATGAACGTCCTGAAAGCGGGTCTCTGATAGCACCGCCGAGACATGTTGCCGCACCGCCGAAAGGTTCGATCTCGGTCGGGTGGTTGTGTGTCTCGTTCTTGAACATGAGGATCCAGTCTTCGTCCTTACCGTCAACGTCAACTTTGATCTTTACTGAACATGCGTTGATCTCTTCGCTTTCGTCGAGGTCATCAAGAAGTCCGTCCTTCTTGAGCTTTCTTACGGCAATTGTAGCAAGGTCCATAAGAGTCATCGGTTTGTTTTCACGTCCGAGTTCCTTCTTGAGTTCCTTGTAGAGTTCGAACGATTCCTTTATGTAAGGAGATTCTATTTCAACATTTTCAATGTTTGTGGAGAATGTTGTATGTCTGCAGTGATCTGACCAGTATGTATCGATCATTCTGATCTCAGTGATTGTAGGATCTCTTTTTTCTGTGTTCTTAAAGTATTCCTGACAGAAGCAGATGTCGTCGTAGTCCATTGCAAGACCGTAGCTTTCAACGAATTTTCTGAGTTCGTCCTCGCTGTAGCCAGTGAATCCTGTAAGTGTTGCTACCTCAGTAGGAATGTTGTATTTTACGTCGAGTGTATCGAATGTATCGAGAGAAGCTTCACGGCTTTCAACAGGGTTGATGAGGTAGGACTTGAGTTTGTCGAATTCAGCATCTGTAAGCTTTCCGCTTACAATGTAGACTCTTGCATTCTTTACTCTGCATCTTTCGCCCTGGGAAAGGATCTGTATACACTGTTCACAGCTGTCGGCTCTCTGGTCGAACTGGCCCGGAAGATATTCAACGGCGAAAACTCTTTCGTCAGCTGAAACAGCCGGCATTTCTCTGTAGGTAATGTCAACTGCCGGTTCTGAGAATACAGTGTTAATTGCATATTCAAACTTTTCCTTTGTAAGTCTGTCGGCATCGTAACGGTTGAGAATACGGATATTCTCAAGAGAGCTTAGCCTGAGAGCTGTTCTTACATCGCTGAGAACTGATTTTGCTTCTACAGCAAATTCTGGTTTCTTTTCAACATAGATTCTAAATACAGACATGTTAAACTCCATTTCTCCGCATCCGGCTGTGTTTTCAGGTCTCACAGCAGGCAGCGGAAATTTTATTTTATTGCCTCCACACATCAGCAAATTACGTTTGCATGTGCAGACCGGCTGAAAGTAAACGATGAGCGGATCACACGTTTACTCTTTGAGGTTCCGCTGGGATTATTTCACCGATGCAGAATCCGTTCATAGACTCTTTTATTTTAACATAAAAAATGCTGTTGCGCAAACTTTTTATTGGGGGTTCTCTTTTAATTTTAACTAATGTATAATTTGGGCTGTATCCCCTGTGAAAACTTGTGCAGTTTTCTTTTTCAAACAGTACCGGTACTGTTCTACCGACCTGTGACCTGAGAAATTCACGTTCAAGTTCATGTCCGAGCTCGGTCATGCGGGCTGCGCGTTCGCTTTTTGTACTGCCGTTTATCTGGTCAGGCATTGCCGCTGCCTTTGTGCCGGAACGGGGAGAGTAAGGAAAGACGTGTATTTTGCTGAAGGCCGTCTTTTTTACAAATTCCATGCTTTCCTCAAAGTCTTCCTCGGTTTCGCCCGGAAATCCGACCATAACGTCAGTTGTTACAGCTGCGTCAGGAAAAATGTTTCTTATGGAAGAAACAAGTCTTGTGTATACGGCAGTGTCATATTTTCTGTTCATTGCCTTAAGTGTCCTGTCGCATCCGCTCTGAAGTGAAAGATGGAACTGGGGACAGAAACTTTCAATGCTTTTAAGTCTCAGCAGGTCATCACCCGATATCATTTCAGGTTCGAGAGAGCCAAGCCTTATACGCTTTACGCCTTCCACCCGGCTTACTGCTTCAACGGCATCAGTAAGGGTGAGACCGGTCTCAGCGCCGTAGAAGGCAAGATTGATACCGACCAGAACGATTTCCTGATAGCCGTTCGATACAAGATCCTTTACCTCGGAAACAATATCTTCCAGAGGCTTTGATCTGATACGTCCGCGTGCAAACGGGATTATGCAGTACGAGCAGAACTGATTGCATCCGTCTTCGATCTTAATGAAACCGCGTGTCTTCTTTTCACTGGAACTGTATGACATTTTCTCGAACGCTTCATGTCCCGTGTAGCAGTGAAGGTCGGTGATCTGCTTTCTTTCCCGTGATCCGAGGGCATTCAGGGCGAGCTTTACTATCTCCGAACGGTCACGTGTTCCGGTTATTATATCAGCCTCTGTGAGCTTTTTTGCTTCATCTTCAAAAGCCTGAGGATAGCATCCGGTAAGAACAATGACTGAATCCGGATTTTCATGCCGGAGCTTTCTGAGGGACTGTTTTACTTTTTTGTCGCTTGCCGAAGTGACTGTACAGGAATTGATGACGATAACTTCGCAGCCTTCTGCAGCGTCAGAGACTGTGAAGCCGTTTTCTGTAAAAGTTCTGGCTATGCATTCGGTCTCATAGCAGTTTACCTTGCATCCGAACGTAACGAAAAATACTTTCAAAAAGAGTGTCTCCTTTTTCAATAACTGGTCTGGTGTGAACAATAATTCAATTATACTATTCCAACAAAAAAAATTCAATGACTTGACTATTATAATTTTTAGGTGTATCATTTATCAGTAGCGTTCTGCTTTGGAAACGCTGATTTATGAATAAATCAGCGTGGGGGACCGCGGCGAAGCCCCGTAAATCCTCCTCTTCGGCAATCCGGCGAAGCCGGATTGCCGGGTATACAGCGTTTCCTTTGAGCGGAAGGCGTTCAAAAACGGACGGAGGGTATTTTGATGTATTCAGAAAATGTACTTTTATCAGGTGTTTCAGAAGTCAAGAAGTTTGTTGACGTTGTTTCAAAATTTGATTTCAATATAGAACTCGTTTCAGGAAAATATGTAGTTGATGCCAAGTCCATCATGGGTATTTTCAGTCTTGATCTTGAAAAGCCGGTACACATGAACGCAGATACAGATGATGAGGGATTCAAGGCCGCAGTTGCACCTTTTATCGCTTCAAAATGATCCTGCTTTAATACGCACAGGCAGATGTTACGGATCATCTGCCTGTGCTTTTATTTGTGTATTTTTTCTTGTAAGAATTGACGTTAATTGTACTGCTTTAACAGGAGTAAAACTTACAGTTCCCACAAATTTCCGAGATAATAATAGTGAAAATGTGCAAAGAAATTATGTGGCTATTGTAGGGTTTATATAATAATACGTAATCGGCTTGCAAAAAATCACATAATATAGTAAAATTGATATAAGGTAAGTAAATATTTTATGGAGGTCCATATACTATGACACTTAAGTTAAATGCAAAGTATCTTGAAAGTTTCGTTGGCAGCGATGAAATGGCAGGGATCAAGCCTCAGGTCGATAAGGCTGTTGAACTTCTTCACAGCAAGACAGGTCTCGGAAACGACTTTTTAGGCTGGCTCAGTCTTCCTACAGACTACGACAAGGAAGAATTCGCAAGAATCAAGGCTGCTGCTGAAAAAATAAAGAAGAATTCAGATGTTCTCATCGTAATCGGTATCGGCGGTTCATACCTCGGTGCAAGAGCTGTAATGGAACTCATCAAGTCACCGTTCTACAACAATCTCAAAAAGGATACACCTGATATCTACTTTGTAGGAAACAACATCAATCCTACATACCTTAACAAAGTTCTCTCTATCTGCAAGGACAAGGATTTCTCAGTAAACGTTATCTCAAAGTCAGGTACAACAACTGAACCGGCTCTTGCATTCAGAGTATTCAGAAAGATGGTAATCGACAAGTACGGCAAGGAAGGCGCAAAGGAAAGAATCTTCTGCACAACAGACAGAGCAAAGGGAACACTCAAGTCACTTGCTGATACAGAAGGCTATGAAACATTCGTAGTACCTGATGACGTAGGCGGCAGATTCTCAGTTCTCACAGCAGTAGGTCTTCTTCCTATCGCTGCAGCAGGATGCGACATCGACGCTCTCATGAAGGGTGCAGCAGCTGCCCAGAAGGATTACACAGCTGATTTTGAAAACAACGACTGCTACAGGTACGCAGCTCTCAGAAACATCCTTTACAGAAAGGGCAAGAGCGTGGAACTCCTCGTTTCCTACGATCCGAGCTTCACAATGATGGCTGAATGGTACAAGCAGCTCTTCGGCGAAAGCGAAGGCAAGGACAACAAGGGTATCTTCCCTTCAGCTGTAACATTCTCAACAGACCTCCACTCAATGGGACAGTTCATTCAGGAAGGTTCAAGAATAATGTTCGAAACTGTTATGGATATCAAGAAGCCGCAGGAAGACTTCTTCCTTGAAGATGACGCTGAAAACCTTGACGGTCTCAACTTCCTAACAAACCAGAACATGTCTGTTGTAAACAAGAAGGCTGAAGAAGGTACTATCATCGCTCATACAGAAGGCGGCGTTCCGAACATCGTTATCGAATTCGAGGACACAACAGAATTCAGCGTAGGCTACATGATCTACTTCTTTGAAAAGGCATGCGCAGTTTCAGGATACCTCCTCGGAGTAAATCCTTTCAACCAGCCTGGTGTTGAAAGCTACAAGTCAAACATGTTTGCTCTTCTCGGCAAGCCTGGTTACGAAGACAAGAAGGCAGCGCTTGAAGCAAAGCTTTACTGATAAACAAAAAATAAATTATTGAGGAAACAGCCTTCCTTTGTGAAGGCGGAAACGGAGAAAATTATGATCAAATTAATTACTGGTGAAAAGGGAACAGGTAAAACAAAGATAATCATCGACATGATGAACGAAGCTATTGCTTCAACAAACGGAAGCCTTGTATGTATCGAAAAAGGTTCAAACCTCAGAACACAGATCAACTACAAGATCAGATGGTGCGATACAGAATACTACAAGGTTGACGGATTCGATGCATTCTACGGTTTCGTTTCAGGTATGCTCGCAGGTAACTACGACATCGAAAAGATCTTTGTTGACGGTATCCTCAAGATAGGCGGCAAGGATTTCGAAGCTTTCGGCAAGATGCTCGACAAGCTCGCTGCTCTTACAGGTGACGCTACAACTGTTGTATTCACAGTATCTGCTAACAACAGCGAAATGCCAGCTTCAGTTACAAAGTACGTAGGCTGATCAAAAAAGAAAAAAACTATTGACAAGCAGTCTTTAGTTTGGTATAATAAATTTTGTGATGCTCTAAGGGTGTTTAACAATGACTATTAATCTCAGAAAAATATTCAATTTACCGGGTGAGTCTCTACCGCTCGATGTTTCTATCGATCCGTCCGAGCTTACTGACATTCAGGGCTATAATTTTGCTTCACCGGTAATCATAAAGGGGCAGGCTTATAACCGCGCCGGAATAGTTAAGATTAAATTTGCCACTGAGTTTACCCTGAACATTATATGTGACAGATGCCTGAAGGAATTTGACCGTTCCTATTCCTATGAATTTGAACACATAGTAGTCAAGTCCCTCACAACAGACAATGATGAATATATTGTTGCGGATAACGAGAGCATTGATTTGAAAGAAATTGCAATTTCGGATTTACTTTTACAGCTGCCGAGCAAGCTTCTTTGCGATGAAAACTGCAGGGGACTTTGTATGAAATGCGGCTGTAATCTGAATGAATCGCAGTGTGATTGCTTTTCATCTTAGTAAAATTATGCTTGACAGGAGGTTTAATCATGGCTGTACCAAAGAGAAAAACGTCTAAGGCAAGACGTGACACAAGACGTTCAAACGTTTGGAAGTTAGAAGCTCCAGCATTTAGCAAGTGCACAAACTGCGGAGAACTCACTTCACCACACAAGGTTTGCAAGAACTGTGGTTTCTATAAGGGCGTTGAAGTAATTAAGAAGGAAGCGTAATTAACCCGCTTACCATTTATTAGAGGAGAAGCGATTCTCCTCTAATTTTTTTTAGAAAAGAGAGGTTATTAAATGCCATTACCGGTAGTAGCAGTTGTAGGCCGTCCTAACGTGGGAAAGTCTACACTTTTTAATAAACTGATAGGCAAGCGGCTTTCCATCGTTGAAGATACTCCTGGTGTTACCAGAGACCGTATCTATTCAAAGTGCGAATGGAGAGGAAGGGAGTTCATGGTTGTCGATACAGGCGGTATCGAGCCTAAGACCGATGACGTGATCCTTTCACAGATGAAAAGACAGGCTGAACTTGCAATCGAAAGAGCTGATGTCATAGTTCTTGTAACTGATGTGCGCTGCGGCGTTACAGCAAGTGACTACGACGTTGCAACAATGCTTCAGAAAAGCGGAAAACCGGTCGTTCTTGCGGTAAACAAGTGCGACGTTATAGGCGATACCCCGCCTGAAGTATATGAATTCTACAATCTCGGACTCGGTGATCCTTTTCCGATCTCATCTGCACACGGTCACGGAACTGGTGATCTTCTTGATGAAGTGCTCAGTCATTTTCCTGAAGATGAAAGTGATGACTATGACGATGACTGCGTAAGAGTTGCTGTTATAGGCAAGCCTAACGTAGGCAAGTCATCCCTTATCAACCGTATTGCAGGCGAGGAGCGTGTTATTGTTTCAAACATTGCCGGAACAACACGTGATGCAACGGATACACTTATTGAGAATGAAAACGGAAAGTTCGTTTTTATTGATACAGCAGGTATCAGAAGAAAGTCCAAGGTAACTGAAAACATTGAACGCTACAGCGTTCTTCGTGCCTACATGGCGGTGGACAGAGCAGATGTCTGTGTTATCGTTATAGACGCAGTCGAAGGCTTTACTGAACAGGATTCTAAAGTCGCAGGTTATGCGCATGAACAGGGCAAGGCATCCATCGTTGTGGTAAACAAGTGGGATCTTATTGAAAAGAACACTAAGACCATGGACGAGTACAGAACAAAGCTTGCCAATGATTTCAGCTTTATGTCCTACGTGCCGTTCCTGTTTATTTCAGCAAAATCAGGTCAGCGTGTTGATAAGCTGTATGAAATGATAGTACACGTTCACGAGCAGAATTCAATGCGAATTTCAACAGGTATGCTTAACGACGTTCTTTCGTATGCAACAACAAGAGTTCAGCCTCCGTCGGACAAGGGCAAGAGACTGAAGATATATTACATGACACAGGCTTCATCCAATCCTCCGACCTTTGTTACATTCGTAAACAATTCGGAACTGTTCCATTTCTCGTACCAGAGATATATTGAAAACCAGATCCGTCAGACATTCGGACTTGACGGAACACCTGTACGATTCATTATCAGGGAACGTGATAAAAAGGATACGAAATAATTTTCGGAGGATAACTAATGTCACCTTATATTGTAATTGTACTCTGCTGTATAGCGGCTTATCTTATCGGAAGCTGCAATTCAGCTATCATCGTGGTAAAGCTTCTTAAACATGAAGATGTAAGGAAATTCGGAAGCAAAAACGCAGGCCTTACCAATGTTCTGCGCTGCTTCGGAAAAGGACCGGCACTTGCAACTCTTATTGCCGATCTTTTAAAGGGATGTTTAACTATTCTCATAATAAAGGCTGTTGTAAGAGCATCCGGATATACCGGAGATATAATGACGGTCGGGTACATAGCAGGTCTGCTCGTAATGCTGGGTCACGTTTTCCCTGTGTGGTACGGATTCAAGGGAGGAAAGGGAGTGCTTGTCACTGCGACGGTGCTTCTTGCAATTGATCCGCTGACATTTGCGATCGTAATTCCGGTATTCATAATAATGCTTGTTATAACAAAGTATGTTTCCGTTTCATCGATCACTGCGGCGATCGCTTATCCGATAGTAACGTTCTTAGTGCAGTACTTTGCAAAGCATCTGGAACCGTCATCAGTATGGATCCATACAGGATTTGCAGCTCTGAGCGGTATACTGATAGTTTACATGCACCGTGCAAATATCAAAAGACTCATGGACGGAACAGAGAATAAATTCTCATTTTCAAAAAAATAATAATGATCAGTAAGGGGGAATTATAATGTCAAAAATAGTTATTTTAGGAACAGGAGCATTCGGCCTCAGCATTGCAATAATGGCTGTTGAATCAGGCCACAGTGTTACTATGTGGTCTGCTTTTGAAAGCGAGATAGAAAGTCTTAAACGTGACAGGGAGCACAAGGATAAGCTTCCGGGAGTAAAGATCCCTGAAAGCATTGATTTTACTGCTGACATTTCCTGCGTTTCTGATGCGGATATCGTCGTAATAGGTGTGCCTTCCATTTTTGTACGCAAAGTTGTAAGACAGGCAGCTCCGTTTATAAAACCTGAAATGATCATTGTAGATACAAGCAAGGGACTTGAAGACGGAACCTATCTCAGAATGAGTGAAGTCATCCGTGAGGAGGTAAAGGATTCACCTATAGTTGCCCTTTCAGGTCCTTCACACGCTGAAGAGGTGTCCAGAAAGATCCCTACCGCTATTTCAGCAGCTTCAGATGATGAAAAAGCTGCTATCGCAGTTCAGGAAGCATTCTCCAACGATGTACTCAGAATTTATCTTAACGACGATGTTATCGGATGTGAACTTGGCGGTTCACTCAAGAATATTATTGCTCTCTGTGCCGGTATCTGTGACGGCCTTGGCTACGGCGACAACACTATTGCCGCACTTATGACCAGAGGCATTACGGAAATTGCACGTCTCGGCGTTGCAATGGGAGCAAGACTTGACACATTTTTCGGTCTTACCGGTATAGGCGATCTTATTGTAACATGTACAAGCCTTCACAGCAGAAACAGACGTGCAGGCACTCTCATAGGTCAGGGTGTTTCGCCTGATGAGGCTGTAAAGCAGGTAGGTACTGTTGAAGGTTATTACTGCTGCAAGGCGGCTTACGGTCTCGCACAGAAGATGAATGTTGAAATGCCTATTACGGCACAGCTTTTCAAGATCCTGTTTGAAGGCGGGGATATCAACGAGCCGATCAAGGCGCTTATGAACCGTCCGAGCAGGTACGAAAGAGAAATGCCGCTTAAATAATAATGGAGAATCACTATGTTTTTTGATTCAGGTGACAGTGTTTCCGGTTACAGAATAGGACGTGTAACAATAGACGAGAGCTTTCACACCCAGAGTGCTGATGAAAATTTCTATCATTACTTCTGCAACGATACTCTTTATTCCATGACACGTACCATATATCCGGACGATGTTGAGTTCTTCAAGAAAACGGTAAGTTCACTCGGAGACGATGAGGTGCGTCACTGCATGATACGTATGAAAAACAGGCAGGACGAATACCGCTGGATGATAATGAAGATGTCTGTGAATGTGCAGATGCTTTCACATGGTACCAGACTTACCGATATTGTCGTAAAGGATGCTGTTGAGCTTGAAAAGAGCACAACAGGTCTTGAAAATATAATTGAGCGTTTCAGATTCCTTATGAGTGTTCAGGAAGCTGTAATTTTTGAGTACAGCAGTATTACGAACAGGTTTTACGTGTACTCTTTTGACTATAATGTAAATACTGTTTTCTTAAACGAGGACTTTGATTATTTCAGATTTCATGCCCTTTCGGAAGGACTGATCGCTGAAAGCAGCCGTGAAACTTTTGAAAGTTTTTTTGAAAGTGTAAAGGCTGGCATATCCAGATTCAGCTTTGAGATGGAGTCGGGAATAATTACGGGCGGAGACCAGACATCAGTGCAGATCTTCAGCGGCTTCTCCGAAACTGACAGTGACGGAAACCGCGTAGTTCTCGGACTTATAACCGCAAAAAAGACTGTGGAGGATCCTCTGGCTGCAGCAGGTCCTGCTTTTGAAGCGAATCTTGATCCGCTTACAAGGCTGTTCAATAAGAAGACTGTTACCAATTACGCAAGGAACCATATCACTTCGGGTGAAAACAAATCGGTTACCATTGCAATAATCGACATCGATGACTTCAAATATATCAACGACACCTACGGACATCTTTTCGGCGATGACATAATCTGCACTGCGGCATCCGTTATCAAGAAGGAGACAGGCAGCAAGGGTACAGCCGGACGTATAGGCGGCGACGAATTTATGGTCGTGCTCGATGATGTACCGGGCGAGATGGAGATCAGGAGCATTCTCAGAGCGATCCGTTCCAACATCGGCATGCTGTGTGCTGAAAAGGCCGAAGGGCTGAAAATAACCTGCTCGATGGGCATAGCACGATTTCCTGACGATGCCCCGTCCTATGAGCAGCTCTTCAGGACGGCTGACAAGGCACTGTACATAGCCAAGGAAAAGGGCAAGGACAGATATGTTATCTACAACCGTGAAAAGCACGGAGCAGTTGAGGAGACTGATTCCGGAGCGATAACAACTGCTCTTTCAGGTGACAGAAGAAACACCGACAAGACTGATGTGACCGGATCACTTATAACCGGACTTACAGTTGACGGCAGTGTTACAGTTCCTGAAGCGCTGATGACAATAGTCCCGGCTTTCGATATAGACCGTATACGTATTTATACGGGAGAAGATCTTAAGCTTACTCATTCTTATCCTGCATCAGAAAACAGTGAAAGTGCGGATTATCTTATGAGTGACGGATACACGGATAATTTCACGCCTGCCGGCATGTTTGTAATGGACAATACCGATATTCTTGAAGGCCGTAATCCGGGTGCGTTTGCACGTATGAAGGCGGACGGAGTCAAGGCAGCTGTACAGTATATCAGCTTTGACGGTGAAAAGATAAACGGAATGATCTCATTTGAGCTGACGCGCCTTTTCAAGAAGTGGCCGCAGATGGATGTAAGCTTTATGAACATACTCGGAAAAGTGATCTTTAAGAAATTACAGTAATGGAGCTGATGGATATGGCTAAGGTCACATGGAAACCAGGAACACTTATGGCGCCGCTTCCGGCAGTGCTCGTTTCCTGCGGAACAATGGAAAAGGCGAATGTTTTTACTGTTGCGTGGACGGGGATAATCAATACCCATCCGACGATGTTGTACATTTCAGTTAGACCGAGCAGACACTCCTATGAAATAATTCGCAGAAGCGGAGAATTTGTTATCAATCTTACAACTTCGGCAATGGCACATTCAGTTGATTTCTGCGGAGTACGTTCCGGCAGCAAGGTCGATAAGATAGAAAAGTGTGGTTTTCATAAGGAAAAGGCATCAAAGGTGGAGGCACCTGTTATTTCGGAAAGCCCGCTGAGTCTTGAATGTAAGGTCATCGAAGTAAAGCATCTCGGCACGCACGATATGTTCATAGCCGAGGTCGTTGCCGTGGATATCGAGGAAAGATATATCGACAGTAAAGGCAAGCTAAATCTCCAGCAGGCAGGCCTTATGGCCTACTCCCACGGCGAATATTTCTCACTCGGCAGAAAACTCGGCGAGTTCGGGTATTCAGTGAGAAAGAAGCCGTCTAAGAAGAAAACAAAGTCTGTGAAAGACATCAAGCAGAAAAGCTGATACTAGTCTTGATTTTAGTTTGCAGACGGAAAGAATAATTATTGATCTCAGATATTGATATTAGTATCTGAGATTTTTTTATACAGCAATGAACTCGTTTTGTTACACGAATGTTACATGGCTCTGATATAATCAGTATCAGAAGAGCAGGAAAGGTGGTATGGCAATGAAAATTCTGCTTATTGAAGATGATCTGCAGATCTGTAAGGTAATAACGAAGTATTTTACTAACAACGGTGCGGAGATAACAGAGGTGCATAACGGTACTGACGCTCTTGATACCGTTGAACAGGGCCTTGATGGCTATTCACTGGTCCTTCTTGATATTATGCTTCCGGGTGCCGACGGATTTACTGTATGCCGCAGTATAAGGCGCCGCAGCGACATACCGGTCATATTCATAACAGCAAGAGCCCGCGAGGAGGATATCCTTCACGGCTATGATCTCGGCTGCGACGATTACATAGTAAAGCCGATCCTTTTAACAGCTCTTTTCGCAAAATGCACCGCAGTGGTAAACCGCAATGAGGGAATTAAAAACAGCGTTGTAAAGTGCGGAGACATAAGTATTGATACCAGAAAGCTTACATGCTATGTCGGTGATGAGGAAGTTGACCTGACGCAGAAAGAGTTTGCGTTAATGAGTTATCTGATAAATCACGAGGGTTGGGTGGTTGACCGCAACACCCTGCTCGACAAGGTATGGGGAGAAGATTATTTCGGCGTTGATCGTGTGGTGGACAACACCGTAAAGCGTCTGAGAAAAAAGCTCGGCGAAGCCGGAAAACAGATACATACCGCAATCGGCAGAGGATATAAGCTCACGGACAATTAAGAAGGAGCTGAATGTGTATGAAAAAGAGATTTAAGAAAACAAAACGAGAGACTTTGAAGGGACTTATTATAAAAACAACGTCAGTGGCTTTGGCGGTGTGCGTTGTGTACGCGCAGATTCAGTGGATGCTGCTTACGAATACAATTTCATACCAGCTTAACGATCCGGCAAATGTTAAGTGGCTGCAGGAAGATGCAATCCGTATCAGTAATTCTTCAGATGTTCAGGATAAACTGGATCAGTTTGAGAATATGCTTGCAGACAAAGCATACAATGAAGTTCATATAAATGATATTTACAGAACGTTTTATGAAAATACGATTATAAATCCTTCATTTATGGGCGGAACAAGTACTTCCAGCGACTATATTATAGGATCATATAACCGATCACCTGGATGTCATTCAGCAGCAGTGGTTCTGGATGAAAATAATAATGTAGTTGCCTCCGGAACTGAACGTATTCTTCTCAGAATATTATTTGGTAAAAATAATACTGACAACGATTATTATGTGTTCAAAAAGGGCGAGAATAAGGAAGCTGATATTTTCTGGAATGATATTATGAGCGGCAGGAAAAATTCATTATCATTGAATATCAGCGTAAAGAGTGCTTATGTCAACAGAACAGAACGCACATTTATACCATGTGTAGCCAGCTATGAAGGGTATGGGGCTGATAATGAGTTAGTCGTTCACAGGGATTTATCTGTAACTGCAGACAATGAAAATTATGAACTTATTGAATTCAGAAATGATGAAAAAAATGCGTATCCGTCTACTGTCGGAAACGCATGGGTGTGTGGTGAAAACAAAGAAGATATTGACCGTATTGCAGGGTATTTTAACCTGAAATATAATTCTGCCGGAATATCTGATAAAGAAACCTATGATAAACTGATGTCTGAAACAGATATTTTTCAATATGATCATTTTTACATTTGGCTTGATAACAAGAAGTATTCGGTTTACCTCATCAATACACTGAAATATAAAACACCTGAATTTTATAGAATTTACATTAGATACATTATCATATTTGTATTGTTTGTTATCATTATCTCATCTCTGATCTGCCGTAATAAATATTTAAAAAACAAACTGAAATACGCGCTGGAAGACTACGAGCGGGATCTTACCAACCATCTTGCACACGATATGAAAACACCGCTTATGGCGATAGGCGGCTACGCCGAGAACATCCTTGACGGAAAGCTGACAGACGAGGAACAGAAGGAATATCTTGAAGCTATAATCGAAAACGTGGAATTTGCAGACTCTACCATGAGCAGGACGCTTATGCTCAACAGCATGGACGGAAACGCTGGATTTAAGTATGAAACGACCGATGTGGGCAAGGTAGTAAGTGAAGTAGTGAAGAAATATGAGCCGCTGCTTGAACAGAATAATATAAGCTTTTCACTTGAAGGCAGCGCGACAGTCAAGGCCGAATCAACATCTTTCGAAAAGATAGTGGAAAACCTCATTTCCAACGCAGTGAAATACACACCGGATAACGGTAGTATCAAAGTAACAGCTGACAGAAAAAAACTGGTCATTTCCAATACCGTAAACGGAAAGATAGATACCAGAAAGCTCAAAGATCCTTTTGTCCGCGGTGAGGAGTCCAGAAGCAATCTTGGCGGCAGCGGCCTCGGCCTTTCCATCGCCGAACGTGCAGCAGCACTTAACGGCTTCAGACTGAATATTTCATGTACGGACAATGAATTCAAAGCAGAAGTGAAATTCTAATCAGAAACGGTGCACCTAAAGGTGCGCTATAGAAAAAAAGCACGCCGCCGGCGTGCTTTTTGTATCAGATCTAACGGTATATTCTTCTGCGGATGAACAGTATCATTAATACTGTTTCCGCCAAGATCAAAATCGGGATCAGAATAATATTCCGGAAAAAGATTTCCTTTGATATTATATAGGAACAATCGCTTTTGTATCCGACAACAAGAAACATTGTCGAAGATGCCAAAACAAGTTTGTACAGACTGAAATCATCCGTTGACAGTTCATTTATAAAACTTGTGTAAGAAATGAAAAATGGCAATATAGCTGCGATTCTGAAATAAAAAGCAGGTTTTTCGGGAATTGCAGATGAGAAACGAATTGACAGTAAAATGATCATAGGAATTATGATTAGACCTGCAGCCAATGCTGTGAGCTGGAGATTATTTCTTTTCTCAAATATCTTATGTCTGGTATCCGGTAAAGATCTCAGTATGAATTTGCCGCATATCATCATAATCAGGAAAAATATCATCAGCCGTACAGGAAATTCGATCCATGAGTTTGCACCGAGTCTGTCATGAATATTCGAATAATTATAATCCTTTCGTGTTCCTGCCATAAGTAAGAATGTCAGCACTACTATCATTGTAATATTGAAGAACATTTTACGACGGTCCTGTTTCATGGAATGGATAACATCGCTAAAGATTTTTTCCATTTGTTCTTCCTTGTAATCATTGATTTTTTCACCGCCGGTTACGATATCCTGTATGTGTATATCAAGCACTTCCGACAGCTTTTCAATAACACCGACGTCCGGAAAACTTTCTCCGTTTTCCCATCTGGAAACTGCCTTGTTGGTAACACCTATGAGGTCACCAAGCTCACACTGGGTTAAGTTTTTCTTTGTACGTGCTTCTCTGATCAGAGCACCGGTTTTTACTTTATCCATACGATCACCATCCTGTTTTAGTGCTTTTCTGTTGATATAATCATAACATAAAAGCGGAACTTTGGCAATCTATTGCAGCGAGAATCACGCATTTACGCCCTTGGTGCACCTAAAGGTGCGCTACCTAAAAAAATCACGCCGGCGGCGTGATTTTGCTTTGAAACTGATATGTATCATTCATTAATTTCCTGTTCAAGAATATCCGTAAGAACAGAATAAAAATCATTTATTTTCGTGATAGTTAAAACGCTTGACATCAAAAAAAAAATAGTACAATATATACATTGTTGCATTCTGATAATGAAAAAATAATTTATAGAGGAAAATAAATTGAAGAAGAACATTATTTTAGCTTTAATAATGGCAGCAAGTATGACAGCAACTATTACGAGTTGTGGAAAAAGCGGTGAAGAAGTATCCAGCAAACCGGCTCAAGAAGTATCCAACGGAACAGAACAGTCTTCATATAATGAGGCTATGGGTATAGATGAAGCTTTAACGGAAGCAGAAACAGAAGCTGAAGTTGAAGAGGTAGTTATAGAACCAACCCAGGAGATTCTTGATGCTGATATCGATTCGTGTAAGCTTCAGTTAGGTAACAAAGTATACACGCTTCCGGTAACACTTCAGACATTGTTAGATGATGGCGCAACAATCGTTAATGATGTTAATCCGATTAACGATGTAATAAGTGGTATGGAAGGCGATTATGTTGAATTTATTATAAACAATCAAGAATATTATGTTTGTTTTTGGAATTTAACAATTGACAAAAAACAAATCAAAGATTGCTTTATGGTAGATACATTTCCGTATCAGGAAGAAAAAATCATAAATAATAATATTATATATCCTAATGGAATAAAAGTTGGCTCTACAGTTGAAGAATTAAAAGCTGCTTGGGGAGAACCAACTAAAGATGATCTTAAAGAGCTTAATTATATTGATAAATATACTGTTAGCATTGATTTAGAAAAGCAACTTATAACTGATATTCATTATTGTGTAGATTCTGAATTTAGCGCAGGGTATATTGAAACAAATTATGATGCTCGTTATAGTTTATGGGGAGGAGTTCCTGACGGTCTTAAAGAAAAAATCGAGACAGCAACTGAAGAAGAGTAAACTCCTAAACATAAAATAACGGTTTAGGCAAAAGGGCATAAGCGTGCCCTTTTTAAAGTAGTACGCTGAAAGCGTTCCATGAAAAAAGCACGCCGCTGGCGTGCTTTTTTGGGGTAAAATGAAAATTCACAAAATCCACTGAATTTAAGATGATGAAAGTGAATTTTGTGAATTTAATAAAAATCCGGAATGCAAATCAATATCCAAAGAATGATAACATATTTACAGCATAAAATGTTATATCAGAATTTTTGTCTTTATCAGTACCGGTGTTGTACTGCTTTTTACATTCACGGTCTTCAAATGCAGGAGTGAGTATGCTGTCGTGGAAATCTACAAACTGGATCGTATCGCCCTTCACGCCCTTCCAGGAAACTGTGTATTCATCTTCTTTGCCAGGATTTACAATACCCGTTAGCACGCGTATCTCATCAGTATCCATATGATCGTATATCAGCTTCATTTTCAGATTTTTCTTATCATTGTAGCTGCATTTATAAGAAAACAGTTTTTTATCGCTGAGACCGGACTCTGATTTTACTGAAAGCTTTTCAATGGCAAGATCATCTGATTTTAAAGTGATCGTGGCTACGGCTTTACCATCATTATCGTCTTTCATGTTTATGTATTTAAAAAAGGCTTTACTTGTATATTCGTTCATTTCTGCTGTTACTTTGATTTTTTTGCCGTCGTTACTTACGTTTGTTATCTTAAAATAATCGAACATACCATCAAGGAAAAACCTGTGTTCATATAAATCTATTTCCGGCTCGAAAGTATACATGGCCAGGAATTTGCCGGATTCCATTGAACACATCATGTCGCCTTTCTGCATTTCAGCATCTTTCAAGTCATATATTCCGTTGCACTCCCTGTCGGCATAGATCGTATAGCTTTCGAAGCCGACTGACGTTTCGGTTTTTACGCTGTCATACTTTGAAAGAATATTATTCAGACGGTTTGCCTTGGTTATATCCTCCATTGTTATTTCGTCTTTTTCAGATGCGGATTCAGAAGGACTGTTACAGAAAAACTCAGCGGTTTTTAATATGTTATCAGTACTTTTGCAGTTTTCATTACAGGAACCGTTTATGTATGATACGGTGATCTTGTAAATTACGCCATTCCCGTTATCGAAAAAATAGTAATCATAATAGTCGCCTTCACTAGAAGCGGCTGACTGATGAATAGCTTCGGTTCCGTAAAAATCAGTTTTCTCATTTTTTAAGAATTCGTAACTTTGCTCAGCACAGTACGCTCTGTTATCACCAGCCAGGTAAACAGCTTTACTGTATTCACCGCTGTCATCAGCTTCGAAATAAAGCCTTATATTATTATTGGTTTTCAGAACCAGTGAAAGATAATTATCTTCCGGATCAGAATAGTCAACATTCCATTCTTCATTTTCTGGTACTTTGAAATATCTGAATTCTTCGCCTGCTTGAGCCGCATCAGATGCGGAATTATCGGAGATATCAGTTTCGCCGTTTTCATCTGCATCCTCGGTTTCAGTGCTTTCCGATTCTTCCGTTGCCGCCTCGGTAACAATTTCAGAAACTTTTCCGTTTCCGGTATCAGTATTCTCCGTTATCGTATCGCATCCTGTTAAGAAAAGTGAGGATATAAGTGCGATTAATAATAGTTTTCGTTTCATTTTTGTGCTCCTTATATCATATATATTTGTAAGTTAAAATCCTGTATTTATTTTAACATAATCAGATCATCTGCGCAAGTGCGGTGAATCTTATGATATCAAAACTGTGGTTAGGTGAGAATAAAACTTGGGTTTGCTTGACAAAAACTTGGGTTTGATACCTGCAAACTTGGGTTTGATTTTGCTTGGAGTGCTCTGATGTACGGAATATCGTCGTTTATGGATAGACTACAAAACTTGGGTTTGCTTGACAAAAACTTGGGTTTGGTATATAATATCTTTGGTTTCATAAATAATACCGGAGGTGTTAGTGTGAATTTTGACAGGATAAAAAAACATGCAAATTCAATTTTGATTAATCAAAGTGCGGAATGTGATTATATAGAATACAAGAAAACTGGAAATCAGTTATCAAAAATACTTAAAACAATTTGTGCATACGGAAATAACTATTATGATAATGATATACAAATGATATTTCTTGGTGTGGAAGAGCAAAATAACGAAAAGAATAAGGCCATTCCTGTTTTACCGATAACAGGAATAGAAGAAGGTTCTTTGGAAATAACGAAAAATCAAATAAACAGGCTAAGGTCGTTTATTTATCCAAATGTTTCTTTTGAGATAATTGTGAATGAATTTAACGGCAGAAAATATATTCTTATAGTTGTACCAAGGCAGACAGGCGGTCCGTTTATGGTCACGGAAAGAGCAGAAAGAGAAAAAAGCCTGAATTTGAAGCCTGGTAGATATATAAGGGTTGAGTCGGATAGCAGGATAGCAAGAGTGGATGAAGAATATGATCTTCTCAGAAAATTTGCTAATTTTCATTACAGTTCGCTGGTGAATAATGAAGCAACTGTTGATGATTTGAATATAGATTATCTGAAGGAGTACCTGCAGAAAACAAGTGACAGAAAAATATCAGGGAAGCTTTCGAAACAGGATATTTCAAAATCTTTGAATCTGATTGATAAAAATGATCCGGAAGGAATTAAGGTGAGAAATTATGCAGTTTTAATGTTTTCTGATAATCCTGAGAAATTTATTCCGTATTCTTATTCTGAACTTATCATCGATATGTTTGGGACAAAGCGAAAAATGGAATCCAAACGTTTTACTGGTCCGATATGGAAACAATATTTTAATATAATCGCGTTTATAAATGAAAACTACTTAAGCGTGGGTGTTCTGCGCGAAGAAGGAAAAGTGGAAAACCGACAGATTGCAAATTTTCCGTTTGTAGCAGTCGAAGAACTAGTGGCCAATGCTATTGTTCATAATAATTATGAAAATGGTAAGCCGGTTCAGATATACATTTCTCAGAAGCAAATCAATATTGTAAATTATAACAAACCTTTGCCTCCTCTTAAAATTGACGATCTGAATGAAAGACGCATTTTTAATGAGAGAGATACTGAAAATCCTGAAATAAGAGACATGTTTAAAAGTCTTGGAATAATAGAGTCTTTTGGCACCGGAATAGGTGAAGCTAAGCAGTCTCTTGATGATAATGGCTCTCCTCAGCTGTATTATAAAACCTTTTCAGAATCAGATAATGTAACATCAGTTGTTATCCCTGTTAATGAAGAGTTTCTCATGCTAAAATCAGGAGGTTTGTCTGTGGTTGACCATGAGCCTGTATCTGATACAAATCTTATCAGAGAAAAGATTTTAAAGTCTGGTTTTTCAGAGAAAACAGTAAAAAATCTAATTGAAATATATGATAATTTACAGGATACGGTATTCGGAAATTCAGATATAATGCAGCTGCTGGATTGTTCACAGACGACAGCTACATCTTATATTAAAAAACTGAATAATGATCTTAAACTGATAAAAGCTGTATCCGGATTTGGAAAAGGTAAATATTGTTTTGTGAAAATGTAAATATATCATAAATACAAAATACGCCAGGAATTTGCATGAGATTATAAAAACAAACGGCCGAAACCAGTTCTTGGTGTTATGGTGTCATGGGTGTATCCGCTGGCATCAGGTTTGAAATACCATTCTTTAAAAGCCTTTACTTCTTTGTTTTCATTATCAAATTTGTATTTTTCGAGATCAAATGAACCGACAGCAAGTTTTTCAGCTTCACTTTGTATTTCTGCAATGGCTTTATCGTCTGTGGTTAAATCCAGAGTCAGCATTGGAGATGCCTGCAGAAATCCCGGAAAGTACCAAAGATTATAGTAAGTTAATGTTTCCGGGAGTTTATCAGGGAGCAGATCAGTTTTAGTTCCGCCGGCTTTTTCTATATAGAGTTTTGAAAACTTATACTGTGAAGGGGAAAAACTGTTTATCGTAGGAATCTGAAGAGTAAAAATTATTGTGAAAAAGAAGATAAATCCGGCAGCTAATGGAGTCAGAACGGTAAAGATCACTTCGTCTGATACAGGACGTATTTTAACAGCAGAGTCTTCAGAAGTGATGCAGTCATTGTATTTCCGTATTTTTCTGATATTTCGGAAAATCATGAATGCTAAAAAGGCAGTAATAAAAAAGGTGTGGAATCCAGTGTGCAAACCTGTAAGCAAAACGACGATAAACCATGAGACGATGCAAACAGCGTATATGCAGATCCTTATTGTTATTACTTTTTTGTTTACAGCGACAGTGTGCTCCATAGTACTTCCTCCTCAGATATTGTATTTGGAATTCCCTGATATTATGATATCACAAACAAATGCGAATGTCAATAAAAATATATCGAAAAACAATAAAATATTTTCGAAACACAATGTGGCGATTCATATGATATAAAAACTGCGGTTGAGTGGAAATAAAATCTGGGTTTGATAAGCCAAAAACTTTGGTTTGCTGCCGAAAGACTTGGGTTTGATACTGGAAAACCTGGATTTGCTTGACAAAAACTTGGGCTTGGTATATAATATCTTTGGTTTCATAAATGATACCGGAGGTGTTAGTGTGAATTTTGACAGGATAAAAAACATGCAAATTCAATTTAGTTTAATCAAAGTGCGGAATGTGATTATATAGAATACAAGAAAACCGGCAAATTGCAAATTTCCGTTTGTAGTAGTTGAGAAACTTGTGGCTAATGCTATTGTTTATAATAATTATGAAAATATTGTTTTGCAAAAATATGGATATATTACAAGCGTAAAATACACCAGAAATTTGCGTTAAATTATAAAGACTGAGGAGGATAATTAAAATGTTTCATCCGGATATTTATGAAATGCTGGATACACTTACTCTTTCTGAGAAAGAGAAGCTTATGAATCACCTGAAAGCCGAGATTGCTTATGAAAAGAGCGTTCCGCTGGGATCATACCTCGAAGAACAGTGGAAAGAAATCAAAAGACTTATAGAACGCTTAAAGTATGAGCCATATATCGATGATCAGATTGAGATTGAAATGATTTATGAAATTTGTGAAGATATGATAAATAGCAACAAACTGAAAGATGAATCATGGGAAATAAGAAGACGGGTCATCAAGAGTATCATCGGCGGAGAATACTATGATTATTACGGTGTTGTAGATCCTATGAAGGATTTATTTGAAGCTTTGATCTTCACTGAGGAGGAAAGGCTTGAAGCCGCTGATATCATTTTTGATATTGGTTCAGATTACATAAAAAAAGACGCAGTGAAAATCTATAAAGAATCAGGACGTATGGAAAAATGTATTGACTATATAGAAAGCCATCTCAGAGATAAAAAAAATCCGTATCTTGATGTGATTTCATATTACAAAGACAGGGATCGTTCCAAAGCCGTTGAGATTGCAGAACTTGGTCTAAAAAAGTGTAAAGAAGATCAAACGGACATAATTATTTTCCTGATCAGAAATGCTATTGAAAACGACGATGAAGAAAGCACTGCCAGATATCTGAAAAGTGCAAAAATGAGAAGAAATGTTGATTTTTCAAGAGTGCAGGATTCTTTGGATAATTAAGCCTTAGATGAACAGAAAAGTTGTACTACATCATCTCTAAGATTTTCTTATCACGATTTTACGAAGTTTAAAGTAGTACGCTTTCAGCGTACCATTGAAAAAAGCACGCCGGCGGCGTGCTTTTTTGTTATTCATCGCATTAATAATACTGTCGATATTAGCCTCTGTCAGATACCCGGAAGATATTTTCTTTTGTCTTTCAGACTCACAAATTTCGGATGGGTTCCATTCTTTACGATCTGTTTTATCGAATCAACACTGTACGGTATCTGAGAAAGGCTTTCTCTGGTCACGAAAACATAATAGTTGTCAGTATTCTGAATCGCTCTGGCAAATTCATGTGATGTCAGAAAACTTGTACTTTCTTCTACGAAAACGATGCTTTTGTGAGTGCTTTCAAGAATAGTCTCCCATCTGTTTCCTTCCAGTACTATGCACGGATGATCGCATTTCAGTGTAACACCGCTTGCTTTGCCTTCCCAGGAGAACATTCTTACCATATTTATAAGCTTTGTTTTTCCGGTACCGCTGTCACCGGTTATAATGGTGATATTCCTTTCAAGATCAAGCTTAAAAGTGATGTGTCTGTTTTTTACAGTCAGAGATACTTTACCCTTCATTATCATTACCTCTCAGATAGTGATGGGAAAGCATGAGCAGTTCAACAGGGTCTGTAATAACTTTCCGTTTGCCTTCATTTATGACTTTTACAGCGAAATCATTCCCGAAATTCATGAAATGATGGAGTGTTACTTTTATATCACGGTTCTCAGCAAGTTCTAAAATGTACTTTGCGCAGTTGTCACCGCAGTTTGATATATTGAATATCATTTTCGGAAGATTTTTCATCAGAAGAAGAGTTTTTACACCGGCCGAAAGCTCAGTTGATCCGAAAGTACCGAAAATATTATTTTTTATTACATCAGGAGCGATAACTTCCGAGTCATCGATATCACGGATGATCTTACGCGCAAAATCGTCCATGATCCATTCCTTGTCGTATTGATTTGCGTAATACATAGCTGTGTTGTATATCTCATCCGGATGCTTTCCAAAATATATTTTCAGCATTGATCTTCCTCCGTTCAGAATAACTTAACATTCAATATAAGTTTATCATATATACGCATAAATTGCAAACAGAGCACATATTAATCAGAATCCATATGAAACTGTATTTGTATCAAAGTTGATCGTTATATATAATTTTGAATCCTCATACTGTAAAGGGACGAAACTGTTTACTACCGATAACTGAAGTGATAAAAATGGATAAAGAGCTTCTGCCTGTTTATTGCGCATCACCTAATCAGCTATTGAATAATCATCAAAAAAGTGATATAGTATAAATATTATTGACCGACTTTAAGAAAAAAATTCATATATTATTTGTGAACCAGGGAGATTAAATAAATGAATTATATCAGATCTTCTTCTGACAGCTCAGTAAAGGCTGTTCGTAGAAAAACTCTTACTGCGATCATTATGGCTGTGATGACTTCGTTATCTGCTTTCAGTTTCCACGGATGCAGTATGGATGAGAATAAAACAGCAGAAGAAAGCAGCGTTTCAACAGCTGTCACGGAAACTTCAGCAGCACAGTCTTTGACTGTATGCAGTACATCGGAGACCAGACCGGATAATACATCTGCTCTGACAACGCTGGTGACATCTGAAAATACTTCGGCAGTAACTACCTCACCGGTGACATCATCTGTTAAAGTGACAACAGAATTTGATAACGGATATGACGGACCGGATCCGTTTCGGTATCTTTATAAGAATTATGATTCCTATGATTCAAAATTTAGCAGTAATTATGATCCAGATACAGATATATCGTTACGATATGATGAACATAATGAGAAGCATGATATAAGCTTAATGCTTGATGCACAGCGTAAAATAATCCTTTATCAAAATTTTGGCATAGGGTACGATTCTAAAAAAGAATGTTATAATACCAGATGGCAGAAATGTGATATTCCTGATGACAAAGATGAGTTATTCACTCTTACAGTTTATGAAAACGGTACTGAAGTTCAGAAGATAAAAGTCCTTGAACATGATACTGGAAAAGAAGAATATGGGGAGCAGGAATATGTTCAGTATATGGTGTTTACAGAATCTGACGGTTCTGAGATGTGCGTAACGAGAAATATATCTCTTTCTGAGGACAGCATCAAAGGAATCAGCGAATTTTATTATTATGTTGACCCTTCATGGGACGGAAATAAATTAAGCGATTCATATAAGGATCTTTTTCCGGCACAAAGCATTAAGTTCAGTTTTATGAGATCTGGATACATTGTTTTCAGGTCCGGAGAATATCGTCTTGAATCTTCAGAAAAAAGAGGAAATATTTTTCAGGCTGAAATATCTGAACCTCAGCTTTTGAGTGACAGTGAAACAGATATTTTAAACAATTACTTTACATCTCACGATCTTGTCGAAGTAAATACTGATATTGCAAAGCTTTTCAGTCAGGATATGAAATTCTGCATTTATGTACCGGATAAAGAGAAACTTGTTATTTCTTTCTACAGAAACAGAAAACTTGTAAATTTTGCTGATGAAAATGACGAGCATGTTTACATGCTTGCTGATGCGGAACAGCTTGATGCGTTGTATGATATAGCTTCGCAGTATGAGAGCGTCATATCTGACTGAACGGAGGTGATACAGTGGAAAAATATGCAAGTACAAACTCAGACAGAACTGAAAGAATAAAACGTGGTTCTTTATCATCATTTTCTTATTTGTTTGCAGTTCTTATTACAGCAACTGCAGTGTTCAGTCTTCATGGATGCAGCACTGGAAAAACTGACGGGGATCCTTTAACAGAAATATCAGATACAGAATCCGCTGCAGTTTCAGAATCAACGGAGGCTGAGACATCAGTCTCCGCTTCGACAGCATTTGAACCGACAGGAACAGCGACATCCTGCACCTCTTTAACTTCATCAGTTTCATCGTCTCAGGAAGGATCTGTATCCGTAACAAATGTATCTGATATTCCGGTCAGTTATTCAGTAAATACGGAAGCGACAACGGAAGTTACTGCAGATTTCAGCAGTATAAGAAAATATGCACTGAATGATAAATATACATTTACGTATGAAGAGCATTCAAAACGAATTGATGCTGTATTTGATTTTGATGACATACTTAAAGAAAAATTTATTGAATGTGTGAAATCAGAGACAGAAGGTAAGCATTATTATCTGCATGAAGGTGACATACCTGATGAGTACAGGATCCTTTATACTGTGACCATAAATGATCATAATGAACTTCAGAAGATCACAGTGGCAGATTATGAAGTGCTGGATAATTCATACTTGAAAGAGTACTGCTGTATAATAATCAGTGAGCCTGGAAAAGAAGATAAATGTTTACGGTCATCAGTTATTTCCAATTGCTTCGAAAACTTTGTGTATAAAGTTGATCCAAGATATCAGTTCATAACATCAAAAGAAGATTTTGATATGATTACAGATGAAAGCAAATTTGAATGCGATGACAGACTGCGTTTTTATGATTATTCTCTTAACGGAAGAGATTATTTTGGAGATGTATCATATGAAGAATTAAGCGATGAGCTTAAGGAGATCATATATAAATATTTAAATACTCATGAACTGCGTTCGATGGCGCTTGGATACGGACAGGAGCTTGATACAGATTATGAATGCAGAGCATTTTCACTGTATTTTTCTCCGCTTGAAAAGCAATCTTCTCCTGGCGGCGGAAGATGGCTGACATTTCTGAAAAACAGAAAATTCATTGCCATCGGCAACAACATGGCCGGTTCATCCTCAAGGATGTATGTTGTGGAAGATGCGGATGAACTTAAGCCGCTTTATGATTTTTATGAAAAACATCTGAGAGAAGTGGATTATATCGGTCTTTCGAGTGCAGACTGATCAGAACTATATTAGGGCGCTTCAGGCGTAATGTTAAAAAGGTGCATAACCAGTCGGCTATGCATCTTTTACTTATAATTTGAATATACTTTCGGTAATAAAGCATTGTGATTTTACTTAAAATATGGTAAGATATATGATATAGAATGAGTTTGAACTATGTTTTCAAAAAAAGGAGATCAGAGAATTGAATATAGAAAATATTATCGCAGAACTTCGTGCTATGCCGGAAGAAAAAGAATGGTTTGAATTTAAGGAAAACTGGTTTCAGCCGGAAGCTTTAGGTGAATATGTTTCAGCTTTGTCAAATGCGGCAGCTGTTCACCATAAGAAATATGCATATTTTATCTGGGGTATAGATGATGTAACACATGAAATAACAGGCACGACCTTTAATCAGTACAGTGATCATCACAAAGAGCCGTATCAGAATTATCTGGCAAGAAATCTCTCACCGAGCATCAATTTTAAATTTGAAGAAGCTGATATTGATGGTAAAAGAGTGGTTGTACTTATTATTCCGGCTGCAGAAGAAGTGCCGACATCTTTCAGAGATAAAAGATATCTTCGTATCGGATCATCTAAGTGTAATCTGAAAGATTATCCTAAACGTGAAATAGAACTTTTCAAGATCCTTGACGGCAGAACAGAAACTATTGAAAACAAGGCAGCCAAATATCAGGATCTGACGTTTAATAAGCTGTTCGGATATTACGGTTCAAAGGGGATAACTCTTAATGAGAAAACTTTCGTTAAAAACCTTGGACTTATGAATGAAGACGGGAAGTACAATGTTCTGGCACAGCTCTTGTCAGATGATTCGCATTTTCCAGTGAGAGTTTCAATTTTTACAGGGAAGAACAAAGCATCAGATCTATTTGCTGTTCGTGAATTCGGGTACAACTGCCTTCTGTATACGCTTGACGATTTGCTTCGTTATGGTGATGTATTGAATATAAGGCAGGCTGATGAGCGGAACAGAATAGTTGAAAGAAAAGAAGTCCTTCTTTTCGACAGTGATGCATTCCGTGAAGCCATGATAAATGCTGTTCTTCACAATAAGTGGGTAGATGGCAATGAACCGATGATCTCAGTTTTTTCAGACAGAATAGAGATTCTTTCACGAGGAACGCTTGCACCGATGCAGACTATGGAAGGATTTTTTATAGGTGAATCGGTTCCGGTAAATGAAAAGTTATCTGAAATTTTCCTTCAGTTGCATATAAGTGAGAAGTCCGGTCGTGGCGTACCGAAGATCATTGATAAATACAGTAGGGATATCTTTACTTTCAGAGAGAATTCAATCGTAGTAACGATACCTTTTAAGTGGATCAATTCAGTTGAGCAGAAAACTGATTATCATATTACAGATAATACTGAAGAATCAAAAGAAAAGCCTGATATAAAATCTGACGGAACTCAGAAACTAAATGCAAGACGTGAGCGAATTATATTGGAAATGAAAAATAATCCGGATATTACTGCTGTTGAATTAAGTAGAATATTGAATGTTAGTAAGACGACTGTTGTTAATTGTATATCTGAATTAAAGAAAAATGGGTACATAAAGAGAAGCGGTTCTACAAAATCAGGTCATTGGATGGTAAATGACGGCAAATGACGGCAAATGATAGCAAATCAACTACTTGATTAGTTTTAGTATTAAGATTTAAATGTAAAAAGCGACTCTAAAATACGTATTTATGCGATTGGCTTTTTGGATAAACAAAAGATGCTTTTATCAGATTATTCAAATGCCAAATGACGGCAAATGACGGCAAATGACGGCAAATCAGTTGTTGACATAGAAAGTTGGTTAAACACTCACGTTTTATATGATATACTTAACTATATGTGGAAGTTGATATCACAAAGTTAGATTGAGACTGAGGATAAAAGTTGAGTATAAATAATTAGGTTGGGTTTAATGTTGGGTATAAAGTTAAGGATAACTTTAGGTTAAGGATGAAATAAAGAGGGGGAAAATTATGTATCAGCCAGGTACAAGAGTAAGGTTAAAAGTAGATCATTCAAAAATAGGGATAATAGCCAGTGTGGTTGCTTATGAACCAGTAGTGAGTTATCTTGTTTTCCATGATTCATCGGATACTGAAACTTATTACGAAGATCAGATAGAACAGGCAGAAACTGAAAAAAACTCGGACATGTTATCGGCTGAACAGTTTATTTCACTGTACTTGTCACATAAAATGCGACTTAATCCAAAATCATCTTTGTTTTCTCTTAATGCCGGAAGAATAAAGTTTATACCTTTTCAGTTTCGTCCGCTAATAAGAATTCTGAAAGCAGAACGGCCAAGAATACTCATTGCAGATGAAGTTGGTGTCGGAAAAACTATTGAAACCGGAATAATTCTTAAAGAATTTGAAAAGCGTGACAGTATGAACAGTGCTATGATCATATGTCCGAAAGATCTTACTTCAAAATGGCGCAGTGAAATGAAAAATCGTTTTGATGAAGCATTCGAGATACTTTCGTCAGACAGACTCCGGTATTGCATGAATGAACTTGAACTGGAAGGTGTATGGCCTCTTGAATGCAGAAAATGTATAGTGAGTCTTGAACTGATAAGACGAGAGGATATTATTGAAAGGCTGTATTCCATTGAAGATCCTGCAGTGTTTGACGTTCTTGTTGTTGACGAAGCACATCATGTTATTAATCCAAACGGTAATTCTCATGCTGTCACGGAGTATTTCTGTGATAACAGTGAAACTGCTGTTTTCCTGAGTGCAACTCCGCTTCAGCTTGGATCAGGAGATTTGTTTTCTCTTCTTAACCTGCTTTTACCGGAAGAATTTATGGATATTAATGTGTTCAGGGATATGGCTGCCCCGAACAGTTTTATAAATGCTGCTATAAGAAATATAAGAAATGCCGCTGATCCGGAATGGAATCAAAAAGCAGCTGAAAATCTTGAAAATATCATGGTCAATGAATGGGCAGAAAAGACGTTTTCCGGAAATCATCTACTTAATTACTGGACTGAACGTCTGTCATCTGGAGAAAAAATAAGTGATGAAGAAAGAATAACGTGTCTTCGTGATATTGAATCACTGCATACATTTTCTCATGTGATTAACAGAACGAAGCGAAAAGATATCGGAGAGTTCACGATAAGGGAACCTATAACGGTCAAGACTTATTATAATGATGAGGAGCGGGCTTTTTATAATGCTGCAAGAAGCTTCAGGTATTCATCGCTTGAAGAAAAGTATGGATCGCGTACAGCTAATCTTATCATGTCTACTATCGAAAGACAGATTACAAGTTCACTCCATGCTTTCGTTCAGATGCTGGATCAGTTTATTGACAGGGGGATTTTCTATTATGAGGATTACACTGATGATATCGACGAAGAGACGAGTGAAATAAAGGATGCAGATTTTTATAATATGGCAGGAAAGCTGCGAAAACTGGCAGACACTTTACCTGAAACTGATCAGAAGACAGATAAGCTTCTCGATATCATAAATGATACAGTAAACAATACTGAATCAGGAAAACTTCTTGTATTTTCATTCTTCAGAAATACATTACGATATCTTTCTGAAAAAATCAGAGAAGCAGGTTACAGAGTTGAAGTGATAACCGGTCAGACGCCGAATGAAGCTAGAGAAGATTTCCGTCAGCGTTTTCGTATGGAAAAGCAAAATGAAAACGCCCTGGATGTTTTACTGTGCTCTGAAGTAGGATGCGAAGGCCTTGATTACGAATTCTGCAGTCGTATGGTGAATTTTGATATACCGTGGAATCCTATGAAGATCGAGCAGAGAATAGGACGAATAGATCGTTTTGGTCAGAAAAGTCCGAAGGTTCAGATCTACAATTTCATTACAGATAATACTGTTGAAGAAAAAATCTTTTACAGATGTTTTGACAGGCTTGGTATTTTCAATGAAACAATAGGTGATCTTGAAGGCGTTCTTGGAGATGTAGTTTCAGAGCTTACTTCAGCAGCTTTTGATATGAATCTTTCTGATGAACAGCGTTCAGCAAGAACACAGCAGATAATTGACAACAGGATACGTCTTGCTGATGAACAGAGACATTTTGAAAAAGAATCGAAAAATTTATTTCTTATGGATATCGATGAAGATGACTCAGAAATTGCTTCATCAAGAAATAATCAGATAAAGCTTCAGATGATAATAATCAAAGAGTTCTTAAAAAAACAATATCCTGAAACAACGATTTCAGATTTGCAGGATCATCGTTTTAAAATCAGAATGCATAAAAAAGATAAGCAGGAGATACTGAAACAGCTTAATCAGATGAAGAAAAAACGAAAAGCAGATAAGAATAACCGACAGGTCAGAAAGTTTGAAGAATATCTTGTTTCTGATATACAGAGTGTGGCTGTTTGTTTTGACGGAGAAGATGTTGGAAATGATGAAATGATATGCATTTCAGCAACACATCCGTTAATGATTATGGCAGTTGACTGTTTGAATAAAGATAATGAGGTTTTTTATACATCATTAAAAACTGCCAGCAGTGATACACTGGCTAAAGGAAAATACCTTTTCGGCTGTTATGACTGGAAAGAGCGGGGCTACAGAAAATCGGATGATATCAGGGTTTTGCTGTTTGATCTTGAAAAGAGTACTGAAAAGTCATTATCTGTAGAAATGTTTGAGAGAATTGTACTAGGTTCTGAAAGGGGCGGAGAAATTTCAGAACCGGATCTTTCAAAACTAAATCGTTTTGTTTACGACGAACAGCAAGCGGCACGCGAAAGACTTAAGAGTATAAATGAGGACATTGTAACTAAGAAGATCTCTACGATAAACAGATATTTTTCCGGTCAGATAGATCGTTATAGTTCGCTGAAACTCTCAGCCAAAGAACCGAAGATATATCGAATGTATGATTCCAGGATAAAGAAACTGGAAGGTACATGGGAAGAGAAAAAGAATGAACTGGAAGAAAAATATGGTGCAGATATAATTGTAAAGCCATTTGCATCAGGGATTATTGAGGTGGTATAAATGGAAAAGGAACTTGAAGAACTTATACGAAACCGAAAAGAAATGATAGAAGCACATCGCAAAAACAATTTTACAGACGGAATTCATGCGCTTCTCACTGACTTGTATCCAGATACAGCCCATTTTATCTATGAGCTTCTGCAGAACGCAGAAGATATGAATGCTACTGAAGTACGTTTTCATTTATATGAAGACCGTGTGGATTTTGAGCATAACGGTACTAAGCGTACCTTTAATATTCATGATATAGATGCAATAACAAATATAGGACACAACCCTCAGAAAAAAGATGATCCGACCAGTATAGGTAAATTCGGAGTAGGATTCAAAGCAGTTTTTGCATATACTTCTACACCTGAGATACATTCGGGAGATTATCATTTCAGGATCAGGGACTATTTTGTTCCGGATTTTGATGATGTAGAGGAGATACCAACAACTGATGAAAACGGAGTGAAGTGGACAAAGTTTAGTTTTCCTTTCAACAATTCGAAAAAGTCTGTGGAAAAAGCCTATGAGGAAGTAAGTGAAGGATTAACAGCACTTGATGATTCATCGATTCTTTTTCTTCAGAATATAAAAACCATAAAATATCAGATAGGTGACAGCGAATTATATGAAATTGAAAAAGAACTTGAAGAGGAGTATATCTGGAAAATAACATATTATGATCATGATGAGCAACAAAAATATTATTCTAAATGGTTATGCTTTAACAGACCGATAAACATAAAGGACGATCAAGGAAATTTTAAAACTTTAAGCAATAATATTGCATACAGATTTTCCAATAGTGATGGTAAAAATACTATAAACCCATTGTTTGGAAATGAAGTAGGAAAAACCTTTATTTATTTCCCGGCGGAAAAAGAAAATTCAGGTCTTAGGTTTTGTATTAATGCGCCTTTTGCTTCAACTGTAGCGAGGGATAGTATTAGAAATTGTCCTGAAAACGAAGAACTTATGCAGGGTATAGCAAGATTAGTTGTGGATAGCCTTGATTATATTAAGGAAAAAGGTTTGCTTGATTTAAAATTTCTTGAAATTTTACCTAACAAGAATGATTCAATTAAAGATGAGTTTGATGTTATACGTGAAGCGGTTTACAGAGCATTCAGAGAAAAAGAACTGTTTCCATTAGATAATGATAAGTATGTTAAGATTTCAGATGTTATGATTGGTGATGCTTATTTGGCAGATCTTTTTGATGATATAGATGAATTCGAAGAATTGTCAGGAATCAGAAAATACTGGTTTGTTCCAAGCAACTCAGGCAGACTCAACTGTTTTTTGGACAGTATTGGATTGTACAGATTCACGATTAATGATTATGCAAATCTGTTTTCTTCGAATCTAATAGAAGATTATGTACAATCTAAGGATGATCAGTGGATTGAAAAATTATATGCTTTAAGTTATAAATACCACAACCACTTGGCTGAAATGTATAATAATTCGTGGAACTACAACTATCTCAAATTGCGTAATGAATTAGTCAATGATGAAAAAAATAAAAGAATTATCAAGGGTGAGGATGGACTTTTTTATAGTTCTGATCAAATATTTATTCTTCCAAATGGAGTACAACTAATTGATGATTCAACAAAAATTGTGAAAAGGTCTTTCTTGAATTCAGAAAATGGTACAGAGATTTATAAGTTGTTAAAGAATCACTTTGATGTGAAAGAGTATGGCCCTGATGTTGTAGTAAAAAACATTCTTGAAAATTACAATTGGTTTGATATCAAAATAGATGGAAATAAATATTTCAAGGATTTATTGACGTTTGCAAGATATGATTCTCAGAAATATGATGAAATAGATTTTTCAGATTATTGCCTTTTTAAAGCTAACGAACATTCGTTTTTTAGTAAAGCTAAAAATTTATTTTTAGGTGAAACTTATGGTAACCATGACGGAGAAATAATAGCTAATGCGCTTGATAATGCAACATTGTGGAATGGTTATAAAGAAAACTATACCGAAAACGAGCTTGAGGAAATAATAGAGTTTGCCAAGAGATGCGGTATCAAAAAAGGGTTAGAGATTGTTAAAACAGATGCAAGAAATAATCCAGAGTATGAATCGATGAGAGAGTGCTTTTCTGATAATAAAGTTACCAAAAATGAAGTGAGTATAGATTACATAATTCCACAATTAGAAGAATTACTTAACTTAAATAGTATAGATATAAATAGGGTTATCTGGAAAACCTGTTACACGTACAAGTCAAAAGAATATATCTATTCAAAATATGCCCCTAATAATTCTACTATTAAGCAAAAAAGAAAGTCATCTTTATGGTTTGCTTTGAATAGGAAGAAATGGATTCCTGATAAAAATGGAGTGTTTCATAAACCTGAAGATATATCTTCGGATGAGATTGATTCGAGTTTTGATATCAGTGATACATGGAGATTTATGAATAGTTTTTTGCATTCTCTTGATTTCGGCAAAAAGAAATCTCAAAATGCCAAAGAGAAGGAACAAGCTGAAAAGTATGCTGATGCTAATGGGTGTTCGATTATTAACTCAAACTTCGCAGTAAAAAACACTACGTAAACAACGCAATTTCAAAACAAACATGTATAAATATATAGTGAAGAATCTTTAAATGGAACACAAAAGCAGAATGAATATTATTCACTAATATTC
>Ga0247610_10000931_pt1 | contig 38209 bp, 36 predicted proteins | sample 174DNAGHGhighgp2_FD_193483 | JGI IMG/M metagenome (GOLD analysis project Ga0247610, IMG submission 193483) | Sheep rumen microbial communities from Palmerston North, Manawatu-Wanganui, New Zealand - 1742 DNA GHGhigh gp2 | ecosystem: Host-associated > Mammals > Digestive system > Stomach > Rumen...
GTGGCTATCGGTTTGCACATTATACCGTGAATGGACGCACCGCCCAAGCGGGCAATGAGTTGATGCAACTCGGTAACATCGGAAAATCCGCACACCGCCGCACCGTTATATCCGCGTTCGCGCACAGCGCGTTCGATACCGTCGATGATCTGCTGCAGACCATATCCGCCACGCGTGCAGAGCACGAGACCTACATCCGGATCAGTGAGCGCATCGACCGCATCGGCAATCCGCTCCTCAGGGCGGGCTGCGAACCGTCCCCAACAACCTATGGCATGAGGCGCGATGTCCACGCCAAAGCCAAGAGCGCGAAGCCTGTCGGCTGCACCGGTAATGAAGGAGCTGTCCAACGCCCCGGCAGGTGATATGATACGGATAGATTTGGTCATTTGCTTTTAGCTATTTGTCATTCGTTTTGCAGTTGGCTGCGTTGTACAGTTGGGCGGAGTTGAAGGCGTTCTGCCAAAGTATATACGCCGCCGGGCCGATGGCACTGAGCGGATTGAGGAACACCTGACACATCCATATACCCAAGGACGTGTTCTTCTGCCCGAACGCCTGTCCGGCAGTTATGCGACTTACGCCTGCCATGGTGGTGGGCACTGCCGCCGGATTGATTACCACATCCTTATAATCTTTGCCCTTGCTGGGCGCAGGCAGACGATAACCAATCCATCGACCGATAAAATATTGCGCCAGACAAGCCGCCAACGAGCCTGCAAACAGCACAGCCAACGCCCACCAGTTGTATTGCGCATGCAGAAGCGTGTAGGTTATATCTCCCGTCAGGATGGCCAGCGTACCTATCCAGAGGTAGAACGGCACTTGTGCCCAGGTACGCGCCAGGACAAACCGTTTGTCCGAACCTTTGTGTCGTTGCCAACCGTCGTACAGCAAGCGAAGCGCCCACGCCGCAATAAACGGCAGCAACAGCAGCGGTGCTACACGACGCAGGATCAGCCACATCTCTGCCAAGAACGCCATCTGACCATCAGGATGAACCAGCGGAAAGAACGCAGGAACGACGATTGCCGTAACCGCATTGCTGAGCAAGGTGAATGCCGTCAGATTCTGAATACTGCCACCAAGTTTGCCTGCGATGATCGGTGCGGCAGTAGCCGTTGGCATAATAAAACACACCATCAGTCCCTGACTGATTATGGCCGTATCCTCCTGATTCACACCCAACTGACGGCATAATGCCACGCAGCCGTAAAACGTACCCGCCGTGAGTGCCATCTGCACAGCCAGAACCGCCCAATGCCACGAGTGTAACCTCAAGTCCAGCGGATTGACCTTGCAGAACGTGAAGAACAACATCAGTCCTATCATCGGCGGCAGAACGGGTGTAAGATGCCTGAACACGGCAAACCCCGCTGCTCCGACCAACATGGAAAGAGCCAATGCATACTTGTCTATGAATTGCTTAACGGTCATTTTTTCAATTGTTCGTACAGTGCACCATACTCGTCCACTATCTGATCCATAATGGCAAACACTTCGGCTTTCGTCTCTGCCCTGAGCAGACTGATACGTGTCTGCCGGAAATCAGGCAGCCCCTTCAGAATAGGGCTTGCGGCAAAATGCCTGCGGCTGTGAACTATACCTTTGCGCTCGTCGCCTACCCACTCTATGCTACGCTCCACATGCTCCTTCAGCACATCCATGCACCACGACATACTTCGTCGGGGCAACTCGCGTCCCTCCAGGTAACAGCGTATATCCTCAAATATCCACGGGCAACCGAAGGTAGCGCGGCCAATCATCACTGCATCCACCCCGTATTGATCAAAGCACTGCCTTGCTCGCACAGGATCGGTAATATCGCCATTGCCTATGACGGGGATATGGATATTCGGATTGTGCTTAACCTCACCTATCAGGGTCCAATCGGCATCGCCTTTGTACATCTGCGCGCGCGTACGACCGTGAATGGCTATCTCACTTATGCCGCAATCCTGCAGCCTCTGAGCCAGATCAACAATGAACGGTGTACCGTCAGGCAGACGCAGCAAACTCTCATCCCACCCCAGGCGCGTCTTGACTGTAACAGGAGTATGAACGGCATCTACCACAGCCCGGGTAATCGCCAACATCTTCGGCACATCGCGTAGCAGTCCTGCACCGGCACCTTTGCCCGCCACCTTCTTGACCGGACAGCCGAAATTGATATCAATGATATCGGGGTGCGCCTGCTCAACGATACGTGCCGCATCCGCCATCGACTCGGGTTCGCGTCCGTAAATCTGAATGGCTACCGGACGCTCGGCATCGTTGATGCGCAACTTACGCATCGTGGATGCCACGTCACGGACGATAGCATCGGCATTTACGAACTCCGTATATACTCTGTCAGCACCGAAACGCTTGCACAACAACCGAAATGCAGGATCGGTCACATCCTCCATCGGGGCAAGGTATAGCGGGTACTTTGTCACACCAATCTTCAATTCTTTCAATCCTTAAAACAATCTCACTGAGCCGGAACCCATGTCTGGTTTCTGCCAAATAGTCCGGCTTTGTCCAACGACCCGCGCAGCACAAGGTTTCCGCCCTTGAGATAAATCTTGCCGTAATAGAATTTTCCGTTGTTAGGGTCAAGAACCTTACCACCACGCAGCTGACCTTTTTCCATGTGCATGCCACGGATTATTACCAGATCCTGTATAGGTTTATCTTTGTCTTCGTCCTCGCACTTCACACATACCACATCCTGCGGACCCATCAAAATCTTGGCAACCTTGCCGTAATACAGTCCGTCAGGACCTTGGTATATCCGTACGATCGAGAAGTTCTGCCCTGTCTTGTCGTCAACGGTCATCCAATCGCCGATGATGGATTGCGCCATGCTCATCATGGACATGAGTGCAACCGCAACTATAAGTATCGTCCGTTTCATCTTATTGATTGGTTTGCGAGCGTCGTTCGCGAATCTCCTGCTTGATAAACTTAACCAGCATATTGATAGCTGCATTGTTGTGTCCGCCCTGCGGAATTATCACATCGGCATAGCGTTTGCACGGCTCGATAAACTGCTCATGCATCGGTTTGAGCACGCGCTGGTAGCGCTCCATAACCGACTCGGCTGTACGTCCGCGCTCAACTATATCGCGACTGATGACACGGATCAGACGGTCATCGCCATCGGCGTCAACGAAGATCTTCAGATCCATCTGCTCGCGCAACTCCATGTCGCTAAGCGCCATGATACCTTCCACAATGATTATCTCCTTCGGCTCGATATGCACCGTTTCCTTCTGGCGTGTGCAGGTTATATAGTCATAGATCGGTTGCTCGATGCTCATTCCCTGTTTGAGTTGGGCTATATGTTGCTCAAGCAGCACCCAATCGAATGCGTCCGGATGGTCGAAGTTAATGTTCTGACGTTCCTCGACAGGCACGTGACTACTATCCTTGTAGTAGGAGTCTTGAGGAATAACCACCACCTCGCCTTTGGGGAGACGTTCGGTCAGTTTGCGGACTACAGTTGTCTTTCCGGAACCGGTACCACCGGCAATGCCAATAATAAACATATTTTCAGAATTTTGTTAGGTCCATTTTTCTGCTCCATAGAAAACGGCATCGTATGGTGCCGTTTTCCGGATAAGCGACCGCTTATCGCTTCTGTCGTTTGATTTGTTTACCGCGCATATCTTTCTTCGCAGGAACATCTACGGATGCATTTATATGCGCCATAGCTTCATCAAACTCGGCAAACGAGGTGGACAGTCGACCGTCCGACAGAACACTTATATCCTCCTTGAGCCTTTGTACTCCGGATTCAAAATCCTTGTTCCAAATCTGGTTCTTCTGTCGCATGCAACGTGCTATATAGATAGTTGCATCCCGACGCTGCTGCTCATCATCAATCGTGGTGGCATAAGTCACCAGATCCTGAAGTATTCTGCCGTAGTTACGCAACTTGATTGCGTCTGTACGGTGAACGATCGAACATCTGTCGCTAATCATCTCTTTGCCTCCGTCTTACTTGTTCTTAATCAGATAAATCATCGTGGGATAGTGGTCGCCGTAGCCGTTCTGCCATACGCCACCCTTATGCGTACGTAACGGACCACCTTTGTCCTTACCCTCCTGAACGGTCAGGAACGGCTTGTTGAACACCTCTGACTTCCAGTATGTCCAACCCGTGCGTGTATGCGGCGCGTTGAGCAAAGGTTCGGAGATGATAATCTGGTCAAACAAATCCCAGCTACCGTTATACATCAGCGTACCTACACCGCGGTCAAGATGCAGCCACATCGTATTGAAGAATCCCTGCGGACCAACCTCCTCACGTGTCTTGCGTGCCTCCAGAATCTCGGCACACGAGTGGTTGAACGGATCGTCGTTCAGGTCGCCCATGATGATCACGTTGGCCTTGGGGTCCTTCAGGAACAGCGAATCGGTGATATGACGGCACAGCATTGCCGCTGTATCACGCGTCGCGCGAGAGGTCTCCTCACCGCCGTAACGTGACGGCCAGTGGTTGACTATCAGGTGAAGCTTGTCGCGAACGATGCCGCCATTCTCATCCTTCAGATAACCCGACAGTAACAATTGAAAACGGCTGCGGACTTCACCACCGTCGCTATAATGCGCCTTCAGCGTATAGGGAACAGGCTTACCCGACGGAACGAAGTAACGCGGATCGTACAGGTAACCCACATCTACACCGCGGCGATCGGGACCCTCAAGCAGAATAGGAACATACTTTCTGCCGGTCTGATTCTCTATCTCCTGGCACAAATCTTCCAGACAATGGATATTCTCCACCTCGCACACACCCACAATAGATGCACCGAGAGGTGTTTTGTCCAAACCGAACTGAGAAATGGCATAAGCCATATTCTTCAGTTTGTTGCGGTATTTAAGACCCGTCCAGTGCATTCCACCGGATGGCAGGTACTCATAGTCATTCTTGTGAATCGTATCACCGGTGTTCAACACGTAGAAATCGTGAATCGTGTCGAACAAGTTCTCAAGATTATAAAATGCAACGCAGCGAACTATATAGTCCTGAGCGTTCGAATCCAGAGAATTTTTCTGTGCATGTACAGGCAGACTGACTAATGCCAGACAAGCAAAAACAAGGGCTGAAACAATGTTTTTCATATAGAGAAAGATTATTTTTATTAAAAAAACGTACAAAGTTACGATTTTTTTTGCAAATATGCAAATTTTTTTGTAACTTTGCATAAAATTTTTTCTAAATATAATATAATTATGTCTTCAGTCAATAAAGTTATCCTGATTGGCAACGTCGGGTCTGACCCTGATGTTCGTTATTTGGACCGTGGTGTAGCTATCGCTAATTTCAATCTTGCAACAACCGAACGAGGATACACCATGCAGAACGGAACACAAGTTCCTGACAAAACGGATTGGCACTCTATCGTGCTCTGGAGGAACCTCGCAGAGTGGGCTGAGCGAAACATCCGGAAGAGTATGAAACTATATGTTGAAGGTAAACTGCAGACACGTACTTGGGAGAAAGACGGACAGCGACGCAGCAAAACAGAAGTTATCGCCGAGAACATCCAGATCCTGTACCGACCGCAAGAATACCAGCAACAGCAAAACGAGACCATTCAGGAGGAAGAAGGAGAAATTGAGAATAACGACAACCAAGAAGAAGCTATACTCTTCTAAATCTCTTGCAATCTTATCAGTATTTCTCTTCCGACAATTAAAAGATGTATGCGCGTACGCGTGCATACGCGAAACAGCGGGACGTCTGTCAGGCGAACCGCTGTTTGTTCTGTAATGACACGCCCCGTCCGGCAGAACAATACAATTTCGGGCAGGATAATCGGGGTTTTATCGAGGGCTCTTCGAAGGATGGTCGAGGTTCTTTCAATCAATTTTCTGTTTTACGGACTCAGGTACAAGATTTCAAGCCCGAATATGCCGATTATCTGTATTTTATATAGCATTTTGTAATTTATTGTAGGCGAAAAAGCAGGTAACTTGCATATTTTCACAAAAAAATGCACAAAAAATTTGCATAAATAAAAAAATTGTTGTACCTTTGCAACTCATTTGCGCCAAAATCGCAACCTTTTGTAAAATATTAACGGATTAATAAAGATAAAACAATGAAACGTACTTTTCAACCTTCGCAACGCAAGCGTCGTAACAAGCACGGATTTTTGGAGAGAATGGCTACCGCTAACGGTCGCCGCGTATTAGCTGCCCGCCGTGCAAAAGGCAGAAAGAAACTGACTGTAGCAGACGAAGGCCGTCACAAAAAGTAATCGGATGGCACTACAGACGAAGATAATTTAGGGGAAAGAGGGTTCTCTTTTCCCAATTTTCGCGTATAAAATAACACCATTATGGAATCAACACGTCAACACAAAATCGCCCGACTGATACAGAAGGACCTCAGCGACATCTTCCTCAGATACGCCAAACAAATAGGCGGCGTACTCATCTCTGTGAGCGAGGTGCGCGTGTCGCCCGACTTGAGCGTCGCCAATATCTACCTGAGCATCTTCCCCGACAATCGCGAACAGGAACTGATGAACAAGATTACCGATGATACCGGAGCTATCCGCGGACAACTCGGCACGCTGGAGCGGCACCAGCTCAGAATCATTCCCGAACTGCGATTCTTTGCCGATGAAACCATTCAAAGAATGGAACATATCGACGAACTGCTGCGCAAATAGAACGCTGCGCTGAAAGAGCATTGACTGAAATGCTGAAAATCGAAACTCACATAGCATGGAGGTACTTGATTGCCAAGAAACGCCAGAATGCAATCAACATTATCTCGGGCGTTTCGTGCTTGGCGGTTGCCGTGGTCACCGCTGCCATGATTTGCGTGCTGAGTGTGATGAACGGATTCGGCGAGGCGGTGGAGCAGATGTTCTCGCAACTGGATGCCGAATTGCGCATCACACCGGCAGAAGGCAAAACCATCCATCTGGACGATGAACGGATTCAGGCACTCTACTCACTCGAAGGCATCGAAATCATTGCACCGACAATCGAAGAGACCGCCATTGTTGAGTTCCGGGGAAGGCAAGTTCCCGCTATGCTCAAAGGAGTGGATACCACCTACCAACAACTCACATCCATCGACAGCATCATTATCGACGGCAACTATGCCGTGTGGGACGGAGCGTTCGAACGGTGCGTAATGGGAGTAGGGCTGGCGAACACCGTGGGTATCGGCGCACACTTCATTTCGCCTGTACACTTGTACGCGCCCAAGCGCGCGGGTACAATAAATATGCTACGCCCGGACGAGAACTTCCACACCAAAGGGATTTTCATAGCCGGCGTTTTTGCTGTCAATCAGACCAAGTACGACGACACGTACATGCTCATCTCGCTGCCGCTGGCTCGTGAACTGTTTGAGTACGACGACAACCAGGCTTCCGCACTCGAACTGAAACTGCAAGACGGCTGTTCAGTCAAGAAAGTGCAAAAACAGATCCGCGCCCTGCTCGGAACAGATTACGCCGTACTCAACCGATACGAGCAGCAAGAGGACTTCTACCGCATACAGATGATTGAAAAGTGGTTGACTGCTTTGCTGCTGGTTTTCATACTTATCATCGCAAGTTTCAATATTATCAGTTCATTATCCATGCTTATTCTTGACAAGAAAGATGACATCAGGCTGCTGCACACTTTGGGTGCCGACGAGAGGATGATCAAGCGAATCTTCCTGCTGGAAGGATGGCTGATCAGTGCCTTAGGAGCCTTCATCGGCACGATCATCGGCGTACTCGTTTGCGGCGTTCAGCAGCATTTCGGACTACTCAAACTCGGCAACGGAACCAACTACGTTCTTTCGGCTTATCCGGTAAGCGTCTATGCACCGGACGTATTGCTCGTACTGGTTGTTGTGCTCTTGCTTGGCGCACTAACAGCATGGATTCCCGCACGCAAACTGTCGTTGTCCGTTATAATCATCGGCTGTCTGGCTACAGGTCTCACAAGCTGCCGACAGCCTGTCACTCCTATTCATTATCAGACTTTGGACAGCGTACTTACCTCCGGAAGACTTGAATACTACGGACAGTTCTATCAGGCAGAAGGAATTGACTACGGTGTGGTTTGTCTGGATCTCTATTCAAAAGGGCTCGGACTGAATAAAGACGGACGCATGGAAGGCGTTGGCACGAACCTGTATATCGGGGATATATTCCTTTCTACCGCCACGCCGGCTGCTGTCAAGGCTAAGGATTTTCTTCCGGAAGACACGTATGAAAGCGACTCGGTGGCAGAGTTGACACATTTTCTGCGCGGCATAGAGTACGACGGCAACTACGGTGGCAGTTACGTACTGCTGATGAGCGAGTCCGGATATAAAGTGTATCCTATCACCGAAGGAAAAATGACCGTAACCTACATTGGCGACACCTTGGTGCTGGACGGCATAGCCACTCTGAAAGGACAGAAAGCCGCCTATCCGTTCCATTACAGAGATGTACTGCCGGTTATCCGCCGCGACTAAGTATTCCCAACTATCTCATCCCCATGGCTAAGAACGCGGAAAAGGAATACCACACTTACCTCAAATTGGAAAAAGGCCTCTCGCCCAACTCCGTCATTGCATACGAGCAGGATCTTGACAAACTCAAGACCTACTGCGAGCAGCACGGTATTGATATCGTTCATGCCACGCCTGACGATCTGCATCGTTTTGTAAACGAAGTGCTCGGCAGCGTGGACAACACGCTGTCGCAAGCACGTATTCTGACAGGCATCCGCAGTTTCTACCGTTTTCTGGTTTATCATAATTACATCGAGCAGGATCCTTCCGAACTCATTGAGATGCCCAAACGCGACAAACATCTGCCGGAAGTGCTGACCGTAGAAGAGATCGACAGAATGACAGCCGCCATCGACCTTTCCGCACCCGAGGGACACCGCAACCGCGCTATCATCGAAATGCTGTACGGTTCGGGCTTGCGCGTCAGCGAACTGACCACTCTCCGGCTGAGCCGCATCTATCTGAACGAGGGATATATGCTCATCGAAGGTAAGGGCAGCAAGCAACGGCTCGTTCCTATATCACCCGTGGCAATCGAGTGGTTCGGCTATTGGATGGAGGATCGATCACACCTGGATATCAAACCCGATTACTAGGATTACGCCTTCCTCAACCGCTACGGACGAGGACTGACTCGTGCAATGATCTTCACTATCATCAAACGACTGGCGGCAGAGGCGGGTATCAGCAAAACGATCTCTCCGCACACGTTGCGCCACTCGTTTGCCACACACCTGCTGCAGAACGGAGCGGACCTGAGACTCATACAACAAATGCTCGGGCACGAAAGCATTACGACTACCGAAATCTACACACATCTGGATATTCAGGATCTGCGCAACGCAATACTTCAATATCACCCTGCTAACCGATAAGAACCGCAACGCACAGATGAAACGCTTCGCGTACATAGTATGTCTGTTGCTCTGCATGAGCAGATTGTTTGCCGCAGAAACAATCATTATCGGTGAGGTGTATAACGCCAGCACCGGCGAACCTGTTCCCGCAGCGAACATAGTGCTCAGGGGTACCAAGGTCGGAGCTTCCACCAACGAGGAAGGACTGTTCATGATCCGGACTGACCTTACAGAGAAACGCACTCTCGTTGTATCCGCTATCGGCTACAAGAAGCAACGCTTTGAGATTATGCCGGGTATGCAAGCCGGAATAGACGTCGCTCTTCAGGAGAAAGTAGAAGGGCTGCGCGAGATACAAGTCCTGCCCGACGACAACGAAGCCATCGGAATTATTGACCTTGTACGAAAGAACCGCGAGGTGAACGACCGGCAGTTCGGCGGACAAAACGCCGATAACTACGAGGAATACAAACAACTCTATCTGTCCGATATACGCGCCAAGCATCTGGATCGATTCCTCTGGAAAAGCCTGAAAGAAGGAATGATCAGCCGTGAAGACAGTTCACTATTCCTGCCACTATATATATCTGCGGGCACCACACAATTATCAAACGGATTCTTGTCACAGTTAGCACAAAAACAGACCCGTTGCGTATTTACCGAAACAGACTACGAGGCTATTCTTTCACTCACCAACAGTTATGCCGACTTCTATCGAAACAACGTGTCAATGTGCGGTACAGCCTTTGTCAGTCCGCTTGCCAAGAGTGCCACCGTTTATTACGATTTTTTCCTCGCCGACAGTATAACCACAGCAGCTGACAGCCTTATCAACAAACGCTATCTGCTGCACTACCGCACCAAGAACGGCTACTATCCGACCTTTATCGGCGAGATGGAAGTGGACTCCGGCACTTGGGCACTCAGACGCATTGAAGCACGTGTACCGCGAGAGGTAAATCTCAACTACCTGCATGCACTACACATGGAACAGATATTTGACGAGCAGAATATCCTTCAGTCCGAACGCCTGACCATGGCTATGGATTTTGCCATCAAGGCAGACTCTTCGCATGTGTTCCCGAGTATGGTGATTGAGCGCAATTTGTCATACGTGAGCACAGATGCAACAGCAGCCCCATCCATCAATCATGTTGCAGACTCGGCATCACTGGAAGCAATGACCAAGATTGAGGATGTACCAATCGTCAAGATTATCAAATGGGGTCTGAGCATTGCCACTACAGGTTATATACCTATCGGCGGCCCGATTGACATAGGCAAAGCTACGGATATCTTCCACTATAACAAGCAGCACGGCCTTTATTTCGCTCTGCCGCTGCACACCAATGAAAAGTTATGGAAGAACGTCAGCCTGGATGCCTATTTCGGTTACGGTTGGGGTGACAAAGCCTTCAAAGGCATGGGACAAGTCGCCATTCTGATGCCTACAGAACGACGACATTGGATGCAATTGCGATACGAGGACAATTATGTCTATTCGGAAACATCCGTCTTTGACAAGCTGCCGCGAGAGAACGGATTCGGAACAAACGAGATGGATCTGACAACAGGATTGTTTGACGGTCTGCCTTTCACAAATCCGACAGCCAAACACACCGCCATTCGCGAGAGAGCTTTCCTGGTCGGATATGAGAGTGACTGGCAAGACGGTGTAGAAACGACACTCCGGCTGAAAGTCGGGCGGTTGGATCCATCGTATGTCAATCCTCATGACTTACAAAAAAATGTATTTATACCCGAAGCGCCCTACCCCTTTACACCGTTCCGGTTCCAAAGTCTGACAGGTATTGTCCGGCTCAGTTGGCACGAGCGTGCCGTAGATTTCCACATGCGCCGCATCCACCTGTATGGTCAGCAGCCTACCGTCTTCCTCGGAGCAGAGATAGGTAGCTACTCGTATGTAGAAGGCGGAAACAACTACAGGATGTATGCCAAGCTCCATGCCACGGTACGGCAACAAGTATCATTCAGCGTGGGAGGCAAACTGACATACGTCGCATCCGCAGGCATTGTGATTGGCAAAGTGCCATATCCCTTGCTGGAGATCATGGACGGCAACCAGTCTTACTTATATGACTCATATCGCTTCACACTCATGAACAGTCACCAGTACGCCACCGACCGATTCCTGACCCTGCATGCCGAATGGAACGGAATGGGTGTGCTGTTCAATCTCATTCCGGGCGTACGATTCCTGCACTTGCGCGAACTGGTGGAGTTCAAGCTTGCTTACGGCGGATTATCCAACGGACACTTCTTCACCTCCGGACTGCAAACGCTGAATGTTCCTTATGTGGAAGCAGGCGTAGGTACAGGCAATATTCTCCGCCTGATAGACGTCTATGCCATTTGGCGCCTTACGCACCGCAATGACCCCACAACACCGTTGTGGGGCATACGCGGACGTATTCAATTGGGAATGTAAATTGTTCCGGAAAAGTATTCCTGTTCAGACAGTTATTACGAGCATCTATGCCTTGCATCAGAACGTAACCACGAATCCTGCATGGACGTTGATTCCTGCCTGGGCATAATACCACGGCCAACAAGCTGTTCCGTCGGCGAAATACGAACAATCGCTACCGCCGTTGCTGGCATATTTGGCGTTAAATATATTGTTGATTTGGCACAACAACGTAATATCCGGGGCATACTTGGTTGACTCGGAATTACCATCTCGCCACTGACGTATAGGCAACCTGTATTTCAAGTTGACATTGGTGGTCGTATATGCTTTCAATGCGGCTGTCTCGTTTTGTGTATTGTCAAGGTACTGCTTGCTTACCACTTGCGTCTGCACAGTGCCTGTGAAACCTGCAACATTGAATGTAAATAGCGACATTGCTGTTACTGTCGGTGAAAAAGCTATGGTGGTTTGCTTGAAGAAAACCTGCTCTTCGCCTACCCAGTTATAATCGGCATCGTAACGGGTAATCGTTTCTGTATAGTTCAGAATCTTGTTGCGTGACAATACACAGTTGGCATCCCAACGCATCCAATCGGTTATCTTGACACCCGCCGTCAGCTCTACACCCATGCGGTACGAATCTTTCACATTCATCGTACTCTGCTTACCTATGTCATTGACACGCCCCGTCAGCACCAATTGGTTGTCATAATCCATCAGGTAGAAGTTGGCTCCCACACTGAAGCGCGGATGGCGGTAGGTATAACCTATCTCGTAATCGTATAATGTTTCTGCTTGGGGCATGGTGCCGGAATATGTGTCTGTTGATTTGTCGTACACTATATTCTCCGTAAAATTGGCTCGTCCCGGTTCTCTGTTCGCTACGGCAAATGAGCCGGATAACAAATGTCCGCGATTCTGATATGTCAGGCCTGCTTTGGGATTGAAGAAGTGATAATCCCTGCTCAACGGCAAATCACTCATACTGTCATCACTTTTCCCTGATAACTTGTAGCGTATGAAACGATATTGCAAATCACCGTACAACGACAGTTTCTCCTGTGCACGATTAATAATTCGCCAATTAACTTTGGCATAGGCGTTGGCATCAATCTTGTTGGATCTGTTGCGATAATACTCGTAGTGATAGGGGAGATGTTCTGAGGAAGGACTTTCAAGATAATCCAATATGCCCCAGTGTGCGCCGATATAGTCGTTTGCAGCTGCACCGAACTGAGCATCAACATTCTCCGATACATACTTGGTCGAAAGGACTGCACCGGCAAAATGGTTATCCAACCATTTCTGATAAAAACCGTATGTTTTGCCACTGTCACTCAGTCCCCAATAGCTATATTTCTTCTTCTTATACTGCTCATAATCGCCTTTGCCATGCGTGTAGTGCAACGTTGCATTCATGCTCCATTGCCGGTTAAACCGATGCATCACTGCCAGTTGTGCATTCAGTTGCGCATACTCATCCCAGTTCAGCGAATCGGCAGGATTGACACGCCTGTCTGCGCCATCAACGCCATAAGCCGTATTGTAATCTACCCCTTCCCATGCTTGAGCAGTTTTCTCTTTACCGCCGAATACACGTGCCACGACCTGAGTCATTTTTCCATACCAGCCAAGATCCCCGTAATAGGAATACAAGTCACTGCCGGAATGATAGAGAAATCCGTCAGAGTTGACCTTGGAGAAACGTGCATTAGCCATCCATCGTCCGGGAAGCACGATGTGAGCAGAAGCCATCTCGCGGAATGTATTGTACATGCCTCCGTTGAAACCTAATGTGAAGTGACTGATTGTATCCATATTGCCTGTCTGCATATTCAGGCTTGCGCCAAAGGAAGCAGAACCGTTAGTGGATGTACCCACACCGCGCTGTATATCTACACTGCTGATACTGGATGACATGTCTGTCATATTTACCCAGAAGACTGTCTGACTCTCTCCGTCATTCAGCGGAACATCATTCACAGTCATGTTAATACGTGTGTGGTCTGTACCGCGCACGCGGAAATAGGTATAGCCCACGCCCAAGCCATCGTCAGAGGTGACCTGCAGTGCGGGAACAGTTGACAACAAGTACGGCAAATTTTGCCCTGTATTGTTGCTGTTCAGTTCGTCGCTCTGAATTACGTTGTTGGAGAGAGTTGTTTGCTGTACACGTTTTGCGGTAACCTTTATCTCCTCAAACTCGCGCATAAGGATAGTTAACGTGTCGCCATTCCATTGGGCGGAAGCATGTCCTCCTGTGAGGAGAAATAAGACTATCAGCCAAACATGGCTGATACAAGAATGTAGATTTTTCATTTCCCTTAGCAGCATTACCTGCTCAGGTTCAACGGGTATTTACTCTCAGAGGACTCTCGAATAGTCCACACCCCGAATGAATCTGAAACAATTGTTATTTTTTTTGATGTTTGCAAAAACAAGTGTGTCACACGAATGACACACCTGTTTTTGTAGATAAAAACCTACGTCAGTGATTACTCAGCTGTAGCTGGAGCAGCCTCCTCAGCAGGAGCCTCTGCGGGAGCAGCCTCTTCTGCAGGAGCCTCAGCGGGAGCAGCCTCTTCTGCGGGAGCCTCAGCAGGAGCCTCTGCCTTCTGGCAGCACTCAGTTTTCTCACCTTCGCAGCACTTGTTGTCAGCTTTCTTGCAGCAACCTACCATACACATGGCCAGAATTGCAATGAATAGAACTTTCTTCATTTTGTTTGGATTTAGAGTTATTTGTATATTTGGGTAAAAAAAATTGCTTTTTTTCACAAATACGTTACAAAGTTAGCATAATTTTTGCATATATCCAAAAAAAGTTGTAACTTTGTAGCGTTTTTTATAAAAATAATGAAAGAGAAACGGCATTTTTTTCAATCAGTGACAGGATTTGTCACTACAAATATCCTTATCGCCATTATTGCAGCGATAGTGATATTGGTGTGTGTAACCATGTGGCTTAGAAGTTACACGCTACACGGCAAAGAGGTTACTATACCGAGTGTGATCGGTATGAGTCAAGAGGAAGCAGATATAGTTCTTCGCGGCAATGCTCTCCATCTGGTAATTGTGGACTCAACGTTTTCCGACAAAGCCCCATTGGGCACCGTAGTAGAGCAAACTCCACCGGCTCTGTCCCATGCCAAGCCCGACCGCCCGGTATATGTTGTTATGAACGCGCGCACACGCAGAATGATTCCTCTGCCTGAACTACACGACGTATCGTACCGTCAGGCAGACGCTACTTTACGCTCAATCGGACTGAAAGTAGGCAATGTGCTGTATGAGCCTTCACTATATCCTGACAACGTGCTGGATATCCGCGACGGTGAAAAGAGTCTTGAGGTTGGCACGCGTCTGCCTGAAGGCTCAAGCGTAACACTGGTTATCGGTCGCAGACAAGGAAACAAGATGGTAACCGTACCGGCACTACTTGGCATGTCACTCAATCAGGCACGAACAACACTCCTGCAAGTCGGGCTGACTATAGGCAGATACACATACGATGTAGAGCCTACGCCGGAAACGTTGGAGCACTATATCATTTATCAGCAATCACCTACTGAAGGAGTTACGCTACAAGAAGGATCTACGGTCAATATCATGCTCTCTACCGATTTGGAGCGCGCTATAACAACAGATACACCGCAAAACGAAGAGAATTTCTTCTAAACACACATGCAGAAACCCGTTGACACCGATAGTATAGTTATGCTCGAAAATACCGATTCTTTCGACAATCAGGACGAATTGTTTGTTCGCTTTGAATGCACGGTAGATAAAGGGCAAGCACCTGTACGCATTGACAAATATCTTGCCGAGCACATACCCGGCACGTCGCGCAGCCGCATTCAGGCAGCAGCAGACACCGGTCAAGTGCTGGCTAACGGCAAGGTGGTGAACAGCAGTTACAAAGTCAAACCCGGTGAAACGATACAGGTATTACTCAATCACGAGCCACACGACTTTACCATCACACCCGAGCCCATTCCGCTGAATATAGTGTATGAAGACGAAGACCTGCTTGTGGTTAACAAACCCGCAGGACTGGTAGTACACCCTGGACACGGCAACTACGAGCACACCCTGCTGCATGCCCTGGCGTATCACTTCCAGCAAACAGGAGCAGTATTGGACATCAACAATCCGGACATCGGTCTTGTGCATCGCATTGACAAAGATACATCAGGCCTGCTTCTGATAGCCAAAACAGCCGAAGCCAAAACGAAACTGGGATTGCAGTTCTTCAACCACACAACAGAGCGCACATACAATGCACTGGTTTGGGGTACTTTTGATGAAGACGAAGGCACCGTTGACGGAGCATTGGCACGCGACACACGAGACAGAACAATTTATCGCGTATGGTCGCTTGAGGATAATCCGCTTGCCAAGACGGCTGTCACCCATTATCGCGTATTGGAACGCTACCCGTACGTCACATTGGTTGAATGCCGATTAGAGACCGGGCGCACTCATCAGATACGCGTACACATGGCGCATATAGGACACCCATTGTTTGCCGACGAAAAATACGGTGGTACCGTTATCCGCAAAGGATTGCGCACGCAGAAATATGCACAATATATCAACAACTGCTTTGCGTTGTGTCCGCGACAGGTACTACACGCCAAGACTTTGGGATTTGTCCATCCGCGTACGGGCGAACATCTGCACTTTGACAGTGATTGGGCACCTGACTTTGCAGCAGTGATTGACAAGTGGCGCAACTATCAAATGAACACGCTGAATACTGACTGATCAGGCTACCAACCTTCCATAATTATATCGTTTAACAATTATCAATCAACATTCAATATGAATACCATCGTATGGGCTGACGACGAGATTGATTTGCTCAAGCCGTATATAATCTACTTATCCAACAAAGGTTACGAGATCATCCCTGCCATGAGCGGACAGGATGCTATTGATGCGTGCAAGCAACACATGGTAGATATAGTATTTCTGGATGAACAAATGCCGGGTTTATCCGGTATAGAGACTCTGCAGATTCTCAAGCAGGAACACCCCGAACTGCCGGTTGTGATGATTACCAAATCAGAAGAGGAACAGATTATGGAGCAGGCAATAGGTCAACAGATAGCCGACTACCTGATTAAGCCTGTCAATCCCAGTCAGATACTGCTGTGTCTGAAGAAACATGTTCACAGCAAACAGATTGTAGAAGAGCACACCAACGCCAATTACAGGCAGGAGTTCTCGGATATAACCTATATGATTAACACTGCCCGTACGTTTGACGAGTTTGCTGCCATTGAGCGCACACTCACGCAATGGGAACTGAAACTGCAGGACGCCAACTCATCCATGTCAGAGTTACTATCCATGCAACGCAAGGAGGCTAATGCAGCATTTGCCAAATTCATCCGCCAGAACTACGAGCAGTGGTTTGAGCATCCTGAATCGCGCCCGATGATCAGTACAGAAGTATTCCGCAAGACTGTTTTCCCGCTACTGGATCAGGGCAAAAAAGTGTTTGTCGTAGTGATTGACAATTTCCGGTACTCGCAGTGGAAAATTATCCAGCCGCTGTTGGCTGAGTTCTTTTCTGTAAAGGAAGAGCAACTCTATTCCGCTATTCTGCCAACCGCAACGCAATACGCACGCAATGCCATCTTTGCCGGGCTGATGCCTCTGCAAATCAAGCAACAGTTCCCCGAGTATTGGGTAGAAGAAGGCGATGAGGATACCAAGAACAAGTTTGAGCGTGAACTGGTAGGAACTATGTTACATCGATTCCGCAGACATGACGAGTACACCTATTACAAGATTAACGAATCAGACTTCTGCGAAAAGATCAACCGCCAACTCAAATCACTAACAACGCCTCTAAATATTGCTGTTATTAACTTTATAGACATGTTATCCCATTCGCGCACCGACTCCAAGATGATGCGCGAGTTGGCGCCGGATGAGGCGGCATATCACAGCCTTACCCTCTCATGGTTCAGGCATTCACCTATTCTGGAGTTCTTCCGTCAGGTCGCGATATTGGGTTACGAAGTTATCCTAACCACGGACCATGGCACCATACGAGTGGCTGATCCGGTACAAATCATTGCAGATAAAAACACAAACACGAATCTCCGGTATAAAGTCGGGAAATCCTTATCGTTCCAGAACAGGAACATCTTTGAGATCACCAAACCGGAGAAAGTCGGTCTGCCTGCTCCGAACCTGAGCAGTACGTATGCATTCTGCACGGGTACTGATTTCTTCGGATACCCGAATAACTTCAATTATTATGCCCAACACTACCGCGACACATTCCAGCACGGTGGCATATCGATGGAGGAGATGATTATTCCGTTGGTACATCTTCTGCCCAAATGATATAAAAAAGAGTGATACTTGTTCTGTTACATATTCTGATAAGCGTAGCACTGCTGGCTGCAGTTCTATCGGTCTTTCTGCCGGCTTCCGCTCTGCCTATACCGGCATGGTTCGGACTGGCATTTGAATGGTTGCTGGCAGCAGAACTGGTACTCGGTTTTGTCCTGCTGTGCACAAGACACCGCCGTTGGTCGTGGCTGACAGCAGTTATACTAATCGTTGCTATTGCACCTATCAGTTACACGGTTTCTCACAAAGCGTTGTTCTTTCCGAAGCAAGAGAATCAGCACTCCTTCACGCTGATGAGTTACAATACGCACCTGATGGGCGAAGGACTGAAACCCAAGCAGAACAGAGTTATTCAATACATCCTGCGTACTCAGCCTGATGTTGTTTGTCTGCAAGAAGTACAAGTAACCAAATCTGACAATTACCTTACCTTGCCTGAACTACGCGAGGCACTTAAGGTTTATCCGCACACGTATTTTGACTTCAAGATTTACAACTCCAAACGACAATACGGCAATGCTGTGTTCAGCAGGTATCCGTTAGTGGGCAAACATACACTTCACTACGAGTCCAGAGGTAATATAACCTCTGTGTGCGATTTGGTTTTGCCGTCAGATACAATACGACTCTATATCAATCATCTTGAGTCCAACCGAGTATCACTGGGTTCGCTTGCGCCATCGCTGTCTGAAGCAGAGAAAGCGATGCAAGAGTTATCCTACACATCTGACAAGCTTGAGAAAGCTTCAGAACTTCGCATTCGTCAGGCGAAAGCATTACACGACGATGTGACACGCTCGCCACATCCGGTATTGGTAGTAGGAGATATGAATACTACACCGGTATCCTATACGTATCGGATTCTGCAAAAAGGTTTGCGGGACGCATTCCTTGAGTCATCGAACGGACAGATCGGTCACACTTTTGCCAAGCGAGGTTTAGGCGTGCGGATTGATTATATTCTGCACTCCAAGCAGTTGTCCGCATCAGACTTCGATATTCCTCATGTCGATTATTCCGACCACTACCCCATTACAACGACCATTCATTATTGACGGTTTAGTCCAATTGAAAATTCGGGACATCATCGTAGGAGTCAGCGCGTGATTGCTCAATCTGCGCCTGTATCTCATTTTGCTCGCGGCTGACGCACATCAGTATTGCAAAGTACAGGCTTGTTACCAATACAGACGTTCCGCCCCAGGAGACCATCGGCAACGGTTGTCCCGTAACAGGTCCCATGCCGACAGCCACTGCCATGGATATAAACGCCTGCGTCGTAAGCATCAGTGCCAATCCCATAACCATGAGCATAGCGCCGTAATCGGCATACTTCGAAGATGTGTAACACGCTCGGAAAAGAATAATCAAGTACAATGCTATCAGCACTATCGCGCCAAACAAACCAGTTTCCTCCACTATGATTGAAAAGATATAATCGGCAAATGCCAACGGTAGGAAGTTACGTTCGACACTGTTTCCCGGCAATACGCCTAACGGCGAAGCACCGCCACGCGCAACAGCCAGCGTAGCATGGCTGCGCTGATAATTGTCATCCGTGATAACAGGTACATCCGATTCACCGTTTCCTTTGTCTGCAATGAAATCATCCACACGCCCGACCCATGTAATGGCACGTTTGAACGGACCGGTCAGTTTGCGCCCAGCACGGACATAACCGAACTCTACGATAAAGTAGCCCATTACCAGAACGGCAACGGCTATACCGACTGTTGTACCGAGATACTTGAACGGAACACGTGCCAAGAACCACATAAGCAGCACAACGCCGGCCATCAGCACGGCTGTTGAGAGGTTGCTGAGCAAGACGGGAAAAATTACCAATGCCGCCAGACCAAGCGTTTTGTAGAACGCGCGCACCAGTTCCTCTTCAGTATGTGCGCAAGACAAACGGTCAGCAACGACAATTATCAAGCCCAATTTGGCAAGTTCGGACGGCTGGAAACCGATGCCGAAAATCTTAAACCACCGTTCTGCATCATTGGCGCTGCTGACAAACGGACTATTCGGGATAAGCATCAGGTACAAGCATACGACTGCGAGCCAATACAACACGAATCCGGCTTTGCGGGCAAGACTTGACGGAAAGATCTGTGCTACAAAACAAAACGCCACGCCAATCAGTATAAACCGCAGATTGTGCCAGACCGGCACAAAGAAGTTGTCCGCCTTGAATGCCAGCGTGCTGGAGGCAGAGAACAACTCAATGACGGCAAACACTATCAGAAAGATAAGCACTGTCCAATAGGTTTTGTCAATATACTTGAGTTTCTTTTTGATCAATTCCAGATTTTTTTCCATGTGACGTATTGTTTACGTGAGGTTTGCGTTAGTTTGATTCGGACTACAGATTGCGCACGGCAGCCATGAACTGTTCACCGCGATCCTCGTAGGACTTGAACAGGTCGAATGATGCGCAACAAGGTGAGAGCAGCACCGTGTCGCCATCGCGGGCAACGTTGTAACATGCGCGGACAGCATCGGCGAGAGTGTTGGTGTCAATATAACGCTTGCTGTCATCCGAATTTTGGCAGTCTATAGCAGCAGGTTTGTAGCCGAGAGCCGAGAAGTGCTCAATGAGTTTTTCGTTGTGCAAGCCCATGAACACGAGTGTGTGGCACTTATCGAGCACCAGTTGGTCAATCTCGCTATAATCATTGCCTTTGTCTTTGCCGCCAAGGATAAGAACCGTCGGAGTGGTCATTGCTTCCAATGCATACCAGCAGGAGTTGACGTTCGTAGCCTTGCTGTCGTTGATCCATCGTACGCCACGAACGGTTGCCACGTATTGCAGACGATGTTCAACACCGGCAAAAGTAGTCAGGCTCTCAAGGATAACGTCGTTATTGATGTTCAGCAGTTGTGCCGCGATAGCCGCAGCCATGGAGTTGTATTGGTTGTGCTTGCCTTTGAGTGAGAGCTGTTCGGCAGGAAGTTCCAGCGGCTGACGTGCGGCAACAACCATCTTTCCGTCACTGACATAAGCAACATTCTTCTCCTGTTGCTCGCCAAAAGGATAAAGCGTAGCAGTCGGACGGAGTTTCTTGATTTCACGGTCAATCACCGGATCACCGCTCCAATAGATGAACGCATCTTCGCTACGTTGGTTACGCGTAATGCGCATCTTGGCGTTGATATAATTTTGGAACTCAAAGTTGTAGCGGTCCAAGTGGTCGGGTGTGATATTGAGCAGAATAGCAATGTCTGCACGGAAATCGTACATATTATCCAACTGGAACGAACTGAGTTCAATCACATAGTACGCATGATCCTGTTGCGCCACTTGCAGAGCGAGGGAGTTACCGATGTTTCCCGCCAAACCGACATCCAGTCCCGCACGGCGTAACATATCGTAGATGAGCGAGGTAGTGGTGGTTTTGCCGTTCGAACCGGTTATACAGATCATCTTCGCGTCGGTGTAACGTGCAGCAAACTCAATCTCCGAGATGATCGGAGTACCTTGCTCGATGAGCGCTTTCACCATTGGCGCAGTGTCAGGTATGCCGGGTGACTTAACTACTTCGTCTGCGTTCAGGATAAGTTCAGCAGAGTGTTTGCCACTCTCATACGGGATACCATACTGCTCAAGCAATGCCGCATAGCGAGGCTTGATTTCACCCATATCGCTGACAAACACATCGTATTCTTTTTCTTTTGCGAGTATTGCAGCACCTACGCCGCTTTCGCCTGCACCTAAAACTACCAGTCTTTTCATTATTAACGTATTTTTAATGTTAATATAGTAAATGCTGCAAGCAGGAGAGTTACGATGCAGAAGCGGAGCACAATCTTCGTTTCGTGGTGCAGGTTGCTGCTACCTTTGCACAGGATACGGCAAGTCGGGTCGTTCTTCAAGACTTGTTCGACAGATGTGCGGAAATGGTCGTGGAGCGGTGCACGTTTGAATACGCGGATACGATTGCCGCGACGCTTGCTGAACTTATAAACCTGCGTCTGCAAGATAACGGAAATACTCTCCATCAGGAATACGCCGCAAAGGATAGGTACAAGCAACTCCTTGTGGATAATCACAGCACAAACGCCGATGATACCGCCGATAGTCAGGCTGCCGGTGTCGCCCATAAAAATCTGTGCCGGAAAGCCGTTAAACCAGAGGAAGCCGACCAATGCGCCGACGAAAGCACCGAGAAAAACGACCAGTTCTTCGCTGCCGGGAATGTACATAACATCGAAGTAATCAGCGAGCATGGTGTTGCCGGAGACGTATGCCAGCACAATAAGCGCGACACCTATCAAGGCACTATTGCCGGCACACATACCATCCATTCCATCGTTGAGATTGGCACCGTTGCTCACGGCAGCAACGACAAAAACGGTGAGTAGCACAAAGAAGATCCAACCGGCGCGGTACTTCATCTCGTCGCCAAGGAAAGAGAACATATCTGCGTAGTTGGCGTTGTGATTCTTGACAAACGGGATTGTGGTGCGCGTGGATTTAACTTCGGGTGACTTTTCAACGACACGTACGCTATTCTCGTAGTGTACGGTTACCGTTTCGTTCATTGTAGCCATAGGTGCATAACGCAGCGTCAGACCTACAATCAGTCCGAGTGTAACTTGTCCGATGATCTTGATCCAGCCGTTGAGACCGTCTTTGTTGTGCTTGAAGGTTTTGATGTAGTCATCGGCAAAACCGAGTATGCCGAGGATAACTACGGTAATGATCATCAGCCAGAGATAGACGTTCGTCAGGTTTGCCATCAGCAGCACGGGCAACAATGTGGCAACGATGAGCACTACTCCGCCCATGGTTGGCACACCTTTCTTGCCGACATTGAACGGGTCGGTCTTCTCGTCGCGTTGTTGCTCGGAGATATTTTTGCGTTTCAAGAGGTTGATAAACCTGTTACCGAACCAAACACTGACAATAAATGCCAGCACCGCTGCCATAATAGCGCGGAAAGAGATGTACTGCCACAATCCCGCACCTGCAAAGTGCCCGAATGTGGTCTGTAAATAATTGATTAAGTGGTATAACATTTGCTATATAGTTTGTTTGTCAAGTTATTGTTTTTTTAGTTGGGCGATTACGAAGCCACGGAGGGTTTTGTAGTATTTATCTTGAATGACGGCGGGAGAGTCGGGACCGAAGAACTGAATGTTGGCTTTCTTGAGGTTCTTGTTTGCCAGACTTTTGTATTGGTCGTATTGTTCCTGCCAATAGGCTTGACGGGTTGGGTCGGAAAGTTCAAGTTTCGCCCGTTTGGATGCTTGAGCAAAGGTTGAACTATTGGTTTTTTGCTGCTCAGAGATGACTTTGGGATCTTTGTGCAGAGGATAGTTGCTAATTACCGTTTTGCCATGACGGTGGGTAGCATAGAATTTGCTGTCACCAGTAAGGCGGCCTTGCAGTTTATCCAATAAGATGTCAAGTTCTGCTTTTGCCATAGTTTCATTACGATTTTCTTAGGAGAACCCCAGCATTCGTTATCGACTCGTTATCGTCTCGTTATCGACTCGTTGTCGTGTTTGGCTGCTGGCATACTGTACATATATTTAATTCTTTTGGTTAATCAAATTTACTACCACTTTAACCATAGTGTCTTTTTCTTCGGTGCGGCTTTCGGCGATCATGAGAGTTAAGGCGACAAGGGTATTGTCCGCCAGACGCTTGGTGCCATCCTCACGATAGAGGATACCGTTGTTGTTCAAGAACCACAGGAACAACGTAGCCGCAATACGTTTGTTGCCATCCGAGAAAGAGTGATTCTTAGTGACCAAATACAGCAACATTGCAGCCTTTTCCTCGACGCTCGGATAGAGGTCCTTGCCGCCAAAGGTCTGATAAATCTGGCCAATACTGCTTTTGAACGAATCATCTTTTTCGTTGCCAAACAACGTACTGCCGCCGAACTTCTCTCGCAACGCGCCAATCGTTTGCATGGCATTCTCATAGGTAGCATGAAAGCGTTCTTCGGGCGTTGTCTCTTTGACGGTCAGGCGCTCGTAATCATAATTATCGAGCGTGTCAAGCGCGTATGTGTAATCCAATACGACATCGAAGATAGCCTGCGTCTCGTCTGCACTCTCAACCGCTTTGCTTTGTACCGTTCGTCCGACAATCTGAACGAGTTGTCGCAAATCCGACAACTGCTCACGGCGGAGTTTTTCGTTGATGGCGTAGCCTTTGACGAGGTAATCTTTGATAATCTTGTTAGCCCATTGGCGGAATTGTACGCCTCGTTGAGACTTGACGCGATATCCAACAGAGATTATAACGTCAAGGTTATACAGCGTAGTCTCTATTTCTTGTTTAAATCCGCCTCTACGACCATATTTCTTGGGTAGTGCAATTTTTGCACATACCAAGGATTCGTTCAATTCTCCTTCAGAGAAAATATTACGTATGTGTCGCCCGATAACAGTTCGATCACGGCCAAAGAGCTGAGCCATCTGGTCTTGCGTCAGCCAGACGGTTTCGTTCTCCATGCGCACATCGAGTTGTACCGTGTTGTCCTCTGCACGATAGATGATTATCTCGCCTCTATTTTCTATGTTACTCTCGCTCATTGTTTAATTATTCATTGCACATGAAAGAATTGCTTCAGTTGGTCAGATGTATTTGCGGACTATTTCGTGGTCGTCGAAGTGGTGCTTGACGCCCTTGATTATCTGATAATCTTCGTGTCCTTTGCCGGCAACAAGGATGACATCGCCTTTCTGCGCGAGCGTGCAAGCCGTCTGTATAGCCGCAGCACGATCTTCGATAACAAGCGTAGAACGGAGTTCGTCTTCGGTCAAGCCATCGGTCATATCCTTAAGGATATCAGCCGGTTCTTCGTCACGCGGGTTGTCGCTGGTAAGGATGAGTTGCTGGCTGCCGCGCTTGGCAATCTGCGCCATCATCGGGCGTTTGCCTTTGTCGCGATTACCGCCACAGCCGACAACAGTAATCAGCTTTGCTGTTTGAGAGTTTGAGGGTTTGAGGGTTTGATTGTGGAGTATCTCATTGATTGTGCTGATAACATTCTCGACAGCATCGGGCGTATGGGCATAATCGATGATAGCCGTCCAACCTTTAGGCGAATGGATTGTTTCGAATCGTCCGTTGACAGGTTTGAGTGCACTGAGGATACGCAGTACCTCTGTTTTCTCGAAGCCAAGGCAGAGTGCGGCACTATAGATACAAAGCAGATTGCTGACGTTGAAACGTCCGACAAGCGGAACAAAGACTTCTTGTCCGTCGATGCTGAGTAACATGCCGTCAAAACCTTCCTCGAGAATCTTGCCACGATGGTCAGCCATGGATTGAGTAGAATATGTAAAGACTTTGGCGCGTGTGTTCTGCGTCATGACAAGTCCGTTCTTGTCGTCGGCGTTGGTGACCGCAAAAGCCTCCTTGCGCAAACCGTCGAAGAGCCGTTTCTTGGTGTCGCGGTAGTTGTCGAAGGTCTTGTGGTAATCGATATGATCGCGCGTGAGGTTGGTGAACATGGCACCAGCGAACTGCAATCCGGCAATACGCTCCTGTGCAATACTGTGGCTGCTTACTTCCATGAAAGCGTACCGGCATCCGGCTTCCACCATTTGTGCGAGCAAGGCATTGAGTGCAAGCGCATCAGGCGTAGTGTGAGTAGAAGGATAGGCAGTACCGTCCACATAATAGACAACCGTAGAGATCAATCCGGCTTTGTATCCCATAGCGCGAACCATCTCATACAGCAGCGTGGCGATAGTCGTTTTGCCGTTGGTACCGGTGACGCCGACAAGTGTGAGTTTCTCGCTCGGACGTCCGTTCCACTGATGTGCCAGCAGACCGAGTGCCTGCTCAGAATTCTTGACCAAGACGTAAGTTACACCATCTTTCGTATCAGCGAGGTACTGACTATTGTCCAGGACAATGACAGAAGCACCTTTTTCCACGCAAGACGGAATGAACGTGTGTCCGTCAACTGCAGTACCTGCCTGCGCTACAAACAAATCGCCAGCTTCGACCTTGCGTGAGTCGAACTGAATAGCGTGTACATTGACATCGGTTTTGCCGATAACCTGTAGAGGTTCAATGGCTTGAATGAGTTCAGAAAGTATCATTGTTGCATTAATTTTTCCGTTGCTACCGTTGGTTATTTATTCATCTGATATACGAGCGAGTCGCCCTGAATGACATAGTGTCCGGCATAGACGATAGTGCGCTCGGCAATCTGGCGGACGACATTACCACAATCGTAACCGGCATCGTAAGCCGGATAGTTAAGCGGATGTTCTACCATACAAATACACGTGTACTGCGGTTTTTCTTCAGGAAAATATCCGACGAAAGTTATTCGGTGTTCTCGCGACTGGTATCGTCCGTTGCGGAAGAGTTGTGCCGTACCGGTTTTACCGGCAATATGCACTCGTTTGGATTGCGCCTTGTAATCAACCACTCTCCCCGCCCACGAACGAACGGAAGCAGTACCTATATTGTTATCCCAAACCACGTCGTGCAGGCTGACTTTGACATCCTCGAGCGTGCTGCGCCTGCACATACTGCTCTTGAGCGTCTCGGTGCTGAAAGAACGGATAACCTTGTCATCATCCATCACTTTTTCCACCAGATACGGACGGATCATTTTTCCGTCGTTGGCAATACCGTTGTAGAACGTGAGAATCTGCATCGGTGTAAGTTCGACTGAATAGCCATACGCCATACGGGACAAAGTTACAGCATCGTTCGGCACGTCAATGCGGGGTTTCTGTGCACCGGGAATCTCGCTATACATACTGTCACGCAGTCCCATGCTTTGCAGTTTGTCAACGAACTTCGAGGCTTTTTTGTCATAACTCTTCAGGATCATCTTGGCAAACGCAATGTTCGATGACGCCGCCAGTGCGCTACGCAAGGTATAGACTGTATCCTTTGCGTGCGCATCCGTATGCTTGGCGTCAAGGTATTTCCAACCGCTCTTATATACCTCAAACGTATCGGTGAGTTCGACTTTTCCGTCATCGAGTGCCGCCATCATGGCAATGGTTTTGAATGTTGATCCGGGTTCGACACGCGTAACGGCGTGATTGGCACGCTCGTTGTATGTGCCATCGCTACTGCGGTCAAGGTTGCAGATGGCGCGGATCTTGCCGGATTGCGTCTCCATCAGAATACAGCAGCCCCAGTCGGCTTGTGTACGTTCAAGGCAACCGCGCAAGGCCGTTTCGGTTATGTCCAGCAGGTTGGCATCGAGTGTGGTAACAAGATCATAACCGTTCACCGCCTCGCGAATCGGCACGTTCTCCCACTTGCCGCCAATACGTTCGCGTAGAGCCATGCCGTCAATACCGTGAAGGTCGGATTCGAAAGTTTTCTCCAAACCTGTGTTGCCTTTGCCGTTGGCAAGAATAGAACCTATAGTACGCGAGGCGAGCGAGCCGAAGGGTTTTTTGCGTTGCGGCGATTCGTCGAACTGAATGCCGGACTTGTAGTAACCACGGCGGAACAAAGGCAACTGCTCAATCTCGCGCTTCTGGATATACGATATTCGATGCGGACAAAGTTTGAGGTAACTACCATTCTCTCGCTGCTGACCGCTGGCGGTTTTGCCGTTGCGCTTGTTGAACGAACGGGTAATCATATTCTTGTATTCCACTGCAGATTTCTCCGGCAAAATACGGGCGAGGCCAATGGAGATGCTGTCTATATATCTGTAGAACAACGTGTCACCCCCCTGATGAAGCGCAGGAACACGCGTATCCATATAAACGTAGTATCCGGGGATACTGCTGGCGAGCAAACGTCCTTCGGCATCAAGGATATTTCCGCGTTGCGACGCCAAGACGGTTGCATTGGGTTTTTGCGTATCCACAATCTGCATCCATTTGTCACGCTCAAACCATTGAATGCGAATAATATGCACCAGCACAGCGGCGAAACCTGCTGCGATGAACAGGAACACAATAGCAAAGCGGTATATGGCATTTTGGCGATCGTCGGGCATACGGAAATTACAATTTAGTCATTTATCATTTGTTCATTTGATGACGATTACGGGAGTGTTGGCCTCACGGAGTTTGCTGCCGTTCTCCTTCAGTTGTCGCGAAACAGCCGACTGACGGGTGCTGCTGACAAGTTCGGAACTGATAGTCAGTTCTTCGTTGCGGGCATCGTGCAGTTCTTTCTTGAGTGCACCGATTCGTACATATTGCCATTCGGAAATAAATCCCATCAGGATACCGGCGAAGACAAACACGCCAATCAGCGCCAGCAACTTGTAGTGTTTGGCTACACGTTGTGTGCTGAATATATCTCCGTTCAGAATCTTTTGCAGCGAACTCAGTCGTTTATCCATAAATCAGTTTTCTTTCAGTTTTCAGTTTTCAATTTTCTCAGCGACACGCAGTTTGGCAGAGCGTGCTCTCGGATTGTTTGCCACTTCTTCGGGCGAGGCAGTACGTCCTTTTTCTATCACTCGGAAAGGCGTAAGCGGATTGCCGTAGAAATCTTTTTCTATCGTACCTTCGGTGTTACCGGAACGCATGAAATTTTTGACTATACGGTCTTCGAGCGAGTGGTAAGTTAGTATCACCAGTCGTCCGCCGGGTGCGAGCAGTTGTGTTGCCGATTGCAACAGTTCGCGCAGTGCGCCCAGTTCGTCGTTGACTTCAATCCGCAATGCCTGAAATAACCGTGCATAATCCTGCTTATCCTTCAGCCGGATACTATCTTGCAGTTGTTGCGTGGTTTGTATGGCTTGTGCGGAACGCTTGAAGGCAATCTGATGAGCAATAGCACGTGATTCACGGAACTCGCCGTACAAGTACAACACGCGCGCCAGTTCTTCTTCGGAATAATTATTGACCACCTCCGCTGCCGAAAGAGTCTGACGGGCATTCATGCGCATATCCAACGGTGCATCATAGCGGAAAGAAAATCCCCGTTCGGCAGCATCAAAGTGGTGAAAACTCACGCCCAAATCCGCCAATATACCGTCCACCTGCTGCACACCGTAATAGTCCATGAAGTTAGCCATATAGCGGAAATTACTCCGTACGAATGTGAACCGCCGGTCATCAATCCGATTGGCGTAAGCATCCATATCCTGATCTATACCGAAGAGCCGCGACTGTTCACCCATACGCTCAATGATACCACGGCTATGTCCGCCACCGCCAAAAGTGGCATCAACGAAGATCTGCGGCTTGCTCTTGTCAATGCACAAACCATCCAGCACCTCGCTCAGCATCGCAGGAATATGATACACCGTTTCTTCCATCAACTACAAATTCTATACTTTGAACTGCAACGCATGATGGATGCAATGCACCTCACACGGTCCCATCACATTTTGTAATATTCCATCTGCCTCGAACATCAAGTGTTCTTCCGTTTCCATACGGATATCTTTGCCTTTGTAAGCGTGTATGAACGGCAGTTCGGTCAGTTTGCCGTTGAATAGGTTAGGAATAGCCTTGATAACCTGTATCAGTGTAGGTTTGCACACAAACATCGCATGGAAGATACCGTCTTGCGGATCGGCATCGGGATTCTGACGTATACCACCACCGGAGAACGGACCGTTACCCACGTTCATTGTGAACAATGGTTCATCCACAATCACCTCACCATCGACAATCAGTTGCATCGGAATGGGCTTCTGCTGAACGATAGCACCGAACAAACCGAACAGATAATTCACGTGGTGCGAACCGAGGTAATACTTCAGTTTCTCGGCTTTCTGGCAGCAGAGCGGATCAACGCCGAAACCTACGGAATTGATGAAATACCGGTGGTGCTCAATATGATTCCGCCAATACGTTACGCAACCCACATCCAGCGGATGTCCCTCGCCTGAAAGAAATCGCTCAATGGATTTCTTGTAATCCTTGGTCAGATTCCAGTAACGTCCCCAGTCGTTACCCGTGCCGCGTGGCATCAGGCCAAGTTGAATCTTTCTGCGCTGTTCGGCAGAAATCTTGGCACGCATTATACCGTTCAGCACCTCAGACAGAGTGCCGTCACCGCCAAGCACAAGAATCTCGTCACAGTGGAAATCCTCCACCAGTTCGCGCGCCAACTCCGTAGCATGCGCTGCATACTTGGTTACGCGGAACTCATAAGCGATCTTGCGTTCGCGCAACAGATTCCACAGGTACATGCGCTGCATGCGATACGCACGTTTGCCTGACTTAGGATTGATTATTACTCCTAACATTAGTCTTACATTTAATTGTCATCATTCAACTGCCAGTTGCATAGCAAACCGCTCTGCTTCGTTCAGTTGGTCGATCTTTCCCACATCCATCATCTTATATTGCTGCGGCACATAAGCACGAATCACTCCGGCTTGCCGCGATACAATCGACAAATACGTATCAATGAGCGAAAATTTCTCGCCCTTTTCAGCCCGCGTCTGCTGCAGTTCAGCGAAGAAGGATGGCTCAACAATCTGCATACCGGAAAACGCCAACATTTTCATATTACCGATTTCCGATGCGTTATCTCTCAGCACTTCGGGTTTCACTTCTCCGGTATTCTTGTTCGTCCAACCGCACAATTCTCTGTTCCTGTCAAACAGCAAATAGCGTTGCGTCTCGCGCTCGGAAACCACAACGGTCGCCAACAACTTCGGGCTATTCACATGCGCAGCAATAAGATCAACGAGGTTGATGTTCGACAGTATATCCACATTGCACACCAGCACCGGCTCTGTCTGAATGTTTCCGTTGCCAAAGGCATACAGCAGTCCTCCGCCTGTCTCTAACAACTGCCCGCGCTCGTCGCTGATTCTTACGTTGCAACCGAAACCGTTATTAACTTGCAGATAATCGATAATCTGCTCACCGAAATGGTGAACATTCACCACTATATCGGTTATTCCTACGGCTTTGAGTTTCTCTATCTGCCACTGCAGCAAAGTTTTGCCCGCCAACGGCAACAGCGCCTTCGGTTTTGTGTCGGTGAACGGTTTGAGCCGTGTGCCCAACCCTGCTGCAAAAATCATCGCTTTCATTGCTTTCAACCTCTTGCTAATCGACCGTCAGTTTTTTCTCAATATTCTGTTCCCGGTGAATCAACCGCACTTCCACACCGAACTTCTGATGGATATGCTCTGCCATCTTTTCCGCAGCATATACCGAACGATGCTGCCCACCGGTACAACCGAAACTGACCATCAGACTGGTGAAGCCGCGGTCTTTGTACCGTTTAACGCTTGCATCAACAAGTCGGTATGCTGCGTCCAGGAAAGGAAAAATCTCACCATCCTCTTCCAGGAACTTTATCACCGGCTCATCCATTCCGGTAAAATGGGTATAGCGCTCGTACTTGCCGGGATTGTTCACGGCGCGGCAGTCAAACACGAATCCGCCACCGTTGCCGCTATCATCAGCAGGAATACCTTTCTTGAACGAGAATGAATACACCTTCACCACCAGCGGCTTGCGCACGCTCACCTCCTTGAACTGTTTCATCTCCGTCATCTCGTGCAGCACCTCTATCAGATACGGATAGTCGTCCGCTGCATCTTTCAGCAAACGGCGAAGATTCTCGATAGCAAACGGAATGGATTGCAGGAAGTGTGGTTTCTTCTCAAAGTACCCGCGGAAGCCGTATGCACCCAGCACCTGCATCGTACGGAAAAGAACGAAATGCCGTAACGTTGCGTAGAACGACTGCTTGTCAACCTCCATAAATTTGCCCAACTCGTCCAGGTATTCCTCTATCAGTTCTCCACGCAACTCGTCATGGAAGTTCGCTTTCGCCTGCCACAGGAACGATGCTACATCATAATACACCGGACCGCGTCTGCCGCCTTGGAAATCAATAAAGTATGGCACCATTTCACCATCGCGCTCAACTACCATTACATTTCTGCTTTGGAAGTCACGGTACATGAACGCATTCATCTGCTTCTGTTGCAGCAGGATATACGCCATACGCTCAAAGTCATTCTCAAGACGGTCTTCCTGGAACTCCAGACCTGTAGCCTTCAGAAAACAGTACTTGAAATAATTCAGATCCCAGCGGATACTTCTCAGATTGAACTCGGGCTGCGGATAGCACACATTGAAGTCAAAATCCTCTGCACCTTTTACCTGAAAACGTGCCAAGGCACGGATTGTCTTGCGCAACATTGCTTTCTCGCTCTCGCAGAACACACCCGTCTTCCGGCCTTCACTTATGTAGTCAAACAGCAAGGTGTTGCCCAGATCCTCCTGCACATACGCCATCTCATCCTCGCTTACGGCCAGCACGCGAGGGACATTCAGTCCCTGATTAGAGAAATGAGCTGCCATCACAAGAAACGCATGATTCTCGTCATGCGATGTACCCTCCACACCTATCAGCGAAACGGATTTGTCCTCGCTGATTAGGCGGTAGTAACGGCGGTTACTGCCTGATGCGGTCAACGCAATCTGTTCGCCGACAGACTTGCCTGTAACCTGTATGAATAGTTCTGAAAGTTGCATTAAATATTCGTACGATATTATTAAAAATAATACAATTCACAAAATCGCACGCAAAGATACAAAAAAAAAATGATATATGCAAATTTTTCTGCACAAAAAACGTGCAGGATAATCGGGGGCATTTCAATGTTTTGTCAAGGTTATATCAGAGTACCTTCCTTCTTAGCCGGCTGACACGATATTACTGATACACCACGCAGATACCTACGTGAGAGAAATTGTCTATACTGCGGAACATGCCATACGGACAGTTGCCATGGTACGCACGCACTCCCATAGCGACGCGCGAAAAATATCCGTCATAGTGCGGCATATTGTACCTTGCGCCAACAAAAACACTATAGGTAAAACAACGCGGATCAGCCGCAGCTTCGCGAGGCGTCAGAGCATGAGACGTTTCCGTCAACGAATAGCCGTAACGTGCACGATTACGTATCTCAGCAGAAACTATTGCCTGAAAACCATGCTTGCTGCAAGACGACTGGTACTGATATTGCAGCCACACCTCAAACGGCAAACCGCTCGGACCATAACGCTCCGGTATTCCTATTTTATTCGAATGAACGGGCTGATTGGAGGCTATATTGTTGACATCACCGTCACGGCTGTCAAGCCAGTACCAACCTTCCTTCGGATTCAGCAGCAATAATCCGCCAAGGCGGAACGTATGCGTTGCGGCATAACGATCTTCTGGTTCGTTGAGCGTTACATTCAACTCGGCATAGTTGTAACTCACATTCACACGGCGAAGTGCATAACCCATGTCTGCGCGCTGAAGAACCATCTCGTCACCGATATGCGTGGACTCATGTTTGAACGGACAAAACTGGATACTATAGTTCTTGAGAAACGGTACTTTTTCCTTTCCTTGCAAACGATGAAGAAACGTAAAGGTCGGCACAGCTATCCTGTAATCGGTATTCACTACAGGGACAGTCGTTGATTCCGAAACGTCCATCCACAGACAGGCACTCGCTGTCTGCGCTACATTCAACGAGAACCGTCTCTCCTGCAGATCCATTGTCCACACACTGATTCGTGCGCCGAATACTGCAAACATCTGCATGCTATATGCAGCCGACGTTCCTCCGTAATTTGCTTCAGGCTTGCAAGACACGGCACCCATATCAACACGAAAATATTCGGGGTGCTCATCCGCATACAGCGAGTGTGCATAAGGCACATACTGAAACCATTTACCTGCCCTATATGCAACCGAGTCCGGCAACAAATCGGCTGCAGAACAAATACATGACAACAGCAAAAATAAAACAAATATAATTATCGACTTCCTCATAAAGCGCTTGTTTATACATTAAACTTCAAGTATTCTAACTTAGTTCACAACAATTTGACTTGGATCTCAAATACTCAGCAAGATACTCTTGCTCGGGTTGCCCGGGCGTGGGGTGCCACTCCACCTTATTCATTACCCCCAAAGCATACATATCCATAACCGACGAATATCCTGAACGGCACACAATTCGTTTAGCGCCAAGCAGATACGCAGCAGTATGTTTATCGTCAAGCCAAGGTATAATAGTAATATTTCGATGCTTTATCACGGTAGGAGGACTTTGAATCTTGCCACGCACTACAAGAACGGTCTCATCGGAATTTTCATAACGATTGACTATCTCGTTTTCGAATATCGTACGTTGCGGTTCCAACCCTGACAGTATCGCCACTACTGAATACGTTGTATCCGGCTTGTAATCCTTACCTGTGAATCGTGATAGAGGACCGATATATTCAGAATTTTTCGGCAACACTTCAGGATGCGACAATCGGCCTCCCAAACCTTGGCTGTTATCTTTTCCGCATGCATTATCAGGAATCCAACATATGTCAAATTTGCTAATAATTTTCCGATGCAACCGTGCAACTATCGGTTCGAGCCACCGCCATGGTCGGGGTAAAGCTACTACCAGTTGGTGAGTCATATAGATGCAACGCGTTTTGCTGGAATATAATCCGAAACGGTTATCCGAAATCACCTCATCTATCTGTTCGTAACGTAAGTAATCTGCAAGCATCTTATGGTCGCTAACCGCTGACCTGACAATCTTCGGCAACGACCTAACAATCGCCCACACTTGGCGCTTTCCCTTTCCGTAGCGCAAATTCAAAGGAGCCAAAGGCAGAACAGCCAAATCAGGGAAGTGTTTGCGCAGCAATGTCAGCGACTCACCGTCACCGCCCAAAACCACCTCATGCCCGTCTGACTGCAACCGCTCTATTAGCGGAATACAACGGGATGAGTGACCTAATCCCCAATTGAGCGGTGCTACCAAAACTCGCATGATTTGACTGATTACCGATTACTACCTTCAATCTCTGTACACTTATTCACTTATTTCTGCATCAGGCAGACACCTGAACAAGAAAACCCTCATCTATCAGCGGTTGAGCAATCTGATCCATCCGCTCACGGGAGATTTTCTCCAGCGTCTTGACAGGCGTAGCCCGGTCTATCACATAGATCATCACTTGCTTGGGGCACAACTCGCGAACAGCCTTGTACCACGCTGCCAGTTCTTCCTCCGTTGTATTATCCACAATACTTCCGTCAGGTAGCACACCGCGCAGGAAACAGGTCTGCAACGTAAAATCACCGTCAAATACCTGCAATTTGCCGATTATATCGTCAACAGTCAACGCAGTATTCACCGGTGCATCTATTGCTCGCATCGTGGCGGTTATTCCTGAATCAAGCTTAAGGATGCGGTTGTCGCAACGCCTGAGGGCGCGCACTACATCTTCACGGCCAAGCTGGGTGGAGTTGGACAGCACCGAGACCTTGGCATTCGGGCAATACGCATCACGCAGTGCACATGTATCCCCAATGATTCCTTCAAAATCCGGGTGCATAGTCGGCTCGCCATTGCCGCTGAACGTTATTACATCTGGCGTCACATTTTCGACCTTCAATTGCTGCAACTTGGCGGACAATGCACGACTCACCTCCGCACGAGTAGGAAGCACGGGGTGAGGATACGGGTGATTGAATCCACACTCACAATATATGCAGTTGAACGAACACAACTTGCCGTCTACTGGCATTAGATTCATGCCAAGCGACACTCCCAACCGGCGGGAATGGATAGGACCATATACGATTTCCGAAAACAGCATAACTACTAAATTTTGCACTAAGCCGTCACAAAGATAGTGAAAAATTTGCAAATATGCAAAAATTTATGTATCTTTGTAGTCGAAATACTGAAATCTATCTAATATCTTATAGCAACACTATGCAAATTTATAAAGCAAATATCCTCTTTACTAAAGAGCGCGACCAATTCGAGGTTATTCCCAACGGATATATTGCCGTTGAAAAGGGCAGGGTTGTAGATGTCTATGAGCAGTTACCCTCTACGCTTGCCTCACAGCCGGTAACCGATTTAGGCGACAAGTTACTTATCCCTGCTATGAACGACATGCACGTTCATGCTCCGCAATACCGCAATCAGGGTATTGCTATGGATCTGGAGTTGCTGCCATGGCTGCAAAACTACACGTTCCCCGAAGAAAGCAAATACAGCGACACCAGTTACGCCGAACGAATGTACAGGCGTTTTGTGCGCGATCTGTGGCGTGTCGGCACCATGCGCACCGTGGCTTTCGCCACTGTCCATCGCGACAGCACACGATTGCTAATGAACCTGTTCCTTGAAGCAGGCATGGGCGCCCGCGTAGGCAAGGTGGATATGAACCGCAACTGCCCGAAAGCACTCTGCGAGAGTGTGGAAGAAGCTGTCAGCGACAATGAGACACTGATTGCCGAATATGCCAAACCGAATGCCTTGGTCAGCCCGATCATCACACCGCGATTTGTTCCCTCATGCACTCCTGAACTACTGCAAGCATGCGGTGATTTGGCACGCAAATACAACCTACCCGTACAATCGCACTTAAGTGAGAATCGCAATGAAATAGCCTGGGTGAAAGAGTTGGAACCCGATAGCCGCCATTATGGCGATGCATACCGCCGTTACGGTCTGTTCGGCGATACCCCCACCATCATGGCACACTGTGTATGGACAGATGGTGACGAACTGCGCATGATGCGCGAGAAACAAGTCATGGTAGCCCACTGTCCCACCAGCAATCTCAATCTCGCATCCGGCATGGCACCGATACGCGTATTCCTCAACGAAGGCGTACCGGTAGGTCTTGGCAGCGACATAAGTGGCGGGCACGACTTGAGTATATTCAAAATGATGGTTTATGCTATCCAGGTCAGCAAGATGCGTTACTGCCAGGATAAATCCCTACCTTTCCTCACACTGCCTGAAGCATTTTGGATTGCGACCAAGTCAGCAGGACAGTTCTTTGGCAAAGTCGGCAGTTTTGAACCCGACTATGAGTTTGATGCACTTGTGATAGATGACAGCGAACTTAATCACGACAATTATAGCCTGTTGCACCGCTTGGAGCGATTCATCTATTTGGGGGACGATCGTCATATCACCCACCGATTCTGTCGCGGACAACTGATTGCCGAACCGAAGATTTAACGCAGTTAGCCAAACGCACGTACAATAACAGAGGCACCCTTTCGGATGCCTCTTCGTTTATAATAAACGCTCACGTGTTATCTCAAATAGTAGGATACAGTCGTTACGACACGCACATGCTTGATCCAGGGCTGGTAGCTGTCGCTCTCGATGGTGAATTGTCCCTGGTTGGCTTGCTGGATACTACCCAAGCGGCATTGTGCATCCTCGGCAAACTTCTGTGCCACCGCACGTGCGTTCTGTGTGGCTTCCTGTACCATACTCGGCTTAAGTTCCGGCAGACCGTTGTACTGGAAATCAGTGTTCCACCCGTATGATTGGAGGATAACACCTTTTTTCAGCAACTCGCTCTGGCAACCAAGATTGGCTATCACACGCTCCACATCAGAGGTTGAGATAACCAAAGATGTGCGCAATGTATAGTGGTATTCCGGTTTGCGCTCGTAGTAACCCGACCAGTTATCGTCAATCGACACATTACCGCGCGTCATGTCGCTTTCCTTAAATCCGCGATCCATGAAGAACGCACGAGCCGTCTTTTCGATAGCTGCCAAATCACTGTACAACGAGCTGATGTCATTGCCGCGAACGCCAAACTCCAGCGGCCAAACTACATAATCCGCCTGCACGTCACGAGTGGACAGACCTTTGACAAGAACCGCACGATCCTTGGAGGCAATCTGATGAATGCCACAGTACACAAACAATCCTGCTACTGCCAAACCGAGAGACAGGATAATTGCTGATACAACTTGCTTATTCATATCTTTTTAAATTTTTGGTTGAAACAAATATGTTTATTGGTTAATTATACTTATCGAACCATCACGCCCATGATACTGAAGCGAGTGCCGTCAGGTCGGACAATATAGAGATGTCCGTCCAGCACGATCTTTGTTGCTACAGGAGTGCCGCTTCCCTGATAGTCAATCGCAGTCTGCGACTCATCACAGGTAGCGGTTACCTTCAGATTCTTTACCTCCCATGTAGGATTATTCGTTGCGTTCGCCGGCACGCTATACTTGAAAGCGAACGCTGTATTTGCTCCCACAGCCTCCAGCGGCACATCAACAGCGGTACTTACAAACGTCCAGTTG
>Ga0247610_10000932_pt1 | contig 38206 bp, 39 predicted proteins | sample 174DNAGHGhighgp2_FD_193483 | JGI IMG/M metagenome (GOLD analysis project Ga0247610, IMG submission 193483) | Sheep rumen microbial communities from Palmerston North, Manawatu-Wanganui, New Zealand - 1742 DNA GHGhigh gp2 | ecosystem: Host-associated > Mammals > Digestive system > Stomach > Rumen...
ACTCTTTTTTGTCAAAGAACTTAACTCAAATAAGCGTTGATGGCTCAATTGTGCTTTCACAATTAAATTTGTCATTTACCTATGTTAAATAAGTACCAGTTTTCATAACTTATTTGACACTACCTTTGTTTGAAATTCCTAATCAAAAAGTTTGAAATTCCTAAACTTCAACAAAGTAATTTTACTATGAAACAAAAAATAATTCAAGAGAAAAAAAGACCGATAACGATATCGGTCAAATGTTTTTTATTTATCGGCTCTATTGTAGCCATTAATCATTTTTTCTGATGTTACTTCAATGATTTTATTTAATGTTTTTGTTGTTATTTTTTTAATAGTATTACAAATTTCTTTATTTGCTTTTTCTAAAACACTTAAATCATTTGTTTCCTTAAATAAATTATCGTATTTAATTAATAGCTTTCTAGCCTCTGTCATACATTTATTTTGGTATCTTTCAATATGAATTGCACATAAAGAAAAATGATTATCTGCTAATAAACCAATTAATCTTGATTGCCAATAGAAATTATTAGTATTACAATCAAGCTCTACTTTTGAAATATAATCAGGAAGCTTACTAACATTTGTATAAATAGGTATAGCAACATTAAATGGATTAGCTGCATAGGTAATCCACTCTATGCCCTTTATCTCATCAGGAACATTATTTCTAATTTGACAAATTGACGTTACTCCTGTTCTTGATATACCTATTGGTCTATAAATTCCCTTTTCACTAGTATCAGCTTTAATATATGGATTATAAGGAGTATCTTGGTAATATGAAGATAAAATATATTTAACATCCTCTATTGTTATCTTTCTATCTGGAACAAATGACCAAGGGATATTATTGCTTCTAGGATTAAATAAAGCATTTTCTCCATCAAACTTATAAGAATGACCATTAAAGAATCTAGCCATATACCAAGCTCTTGGTGTGTTATAAATATGGTCAGCATCAGAATCAGAGCCAAATACTAATCTTGGATTAAATTCATTTCCTTGATTTAAATTTAGATTATTATTTTTAATAAAATCTAGCATGTCAGCTGAACAAATATTATTTTCTTGTTTACCAAATGCGTCATCAAAATCAAATCTATCGAGCCCAAATTGATTAGGCATAATAACATATTCAGTATCTAATACTCTTCTTGCCATATAGTGGTGTCCACCTATTGTTTCAAACCACCAAATTTCATTAGAATCATTAAACGCAATACCATTAGATTCATATGTACCGTATTTTTCTAATAATTTACCAAGTCTTAATACACCCTCTCTTGCTGAATTAATATATGGTAAAACTAATACTACAATATCCTCCTCACCAATTCCACCAGGGATATCTGCTTCACCCTTTTTCTTTGCTTTTTGATACTCAACTAATGGATCAGCAGCTAAAACTCTAGGATTAGATGTAGTAGTTTCAGTAGCTGTCATACCTACATTCTTTTCATTAATACCTGTGGCAGCCCAAATACCATATTTAGGATCCACACTTGGCGATGCACTATATTTCATAGGATTATCAGGTAATTCAATTGTTAAATGTCCAATCTTACTTGTATATTTTCTTGGTTGTTTTTTAGGATCTACTATAATTGTTTTTTTAACATCAAAGTGACCATCGTCAGTTCTTGCAATCATCGTAGAACCATCATTAGTGGCTAACCTGCCAACTAATATTGTTGTACATGGCATAATAAAACTCCTATCTTATTTTTTTAATTTTAGCAACAAAAAAACCTTCATAATATTCATTAGGCTTTATTGTTATAACCTCTTTATAATTAGATGGTAATAAATTAGATTTATCAATATCTAAATCTATTTTCTCTAATATAACATTTTTATTTAAAATAGTTTTTAAAACTTCTTCATTTTCTTCCTTTAAAATCGAACATGTAGAATAAATCATACTACATCCAGGCTTTAATATTTCAATAGCCTTTTTCAAAAGCTTTTTTTGAATAATTGAGGAATTTTTAACTAACAATAATGAAAAATTCTTCATATCCTTTTCGTTATTAATATCAATAGTTCCACTACCACTACATGGTGCGTCTAATAATATTGTATCAAATCTAAAAAAAGAATCTAATTTAGATGCATCAGATATTAAAACATTAGCCTTAGCTCCTAATAGATTTAAATTATATTTTAATTTTTCTGCCCTAATCTTATTAGCTTCAACAGCCATAATGCTCTTTTTATTTCGACATAAATCAGCAATTAGTGATGTTTTTCCACCAGGGGCAGAGCACATATCTAAAATATCATTTGCAGTTTCTAAATCCATTAATAGTGGAGGTATTTGGCTTGATATAGATTGTAAATATATCTTACCTTCTTTAAATAATTCATTATCATATAAATTAACATTTGATTTAATTATGAAGCAATTATCATATAGATTAGATATTTCATATTCTATATTATTAGTATTTAAATATTCTAATACCTCATTCTTATTACCTTTTAAATTATTTACTCTAAATGATTGATATCTATTTTTAGATAAGCCATCAATTATTTCTAAATAATCATTAGGATATTCTTTTTTTATTAATTCTATATATTCTTCTTTAGTAATCATAATTAATGATGTGATGCATGATTACATTTAGCAGCTAAATCATAATCTAGGCAATCATTTAATAAATCCATAACTGCCTTATCTGCATCTCCCTTTACTCCTGGATAATATTTAATATTTAAATCATCTAATAAATTTCTTCCGCCATCGCCAAGGCGTCCACAAATTAAAATATTAGCATTAAAATCATTTACTAGACCAACTAATTCCTTGTGGCTTTTACCTTGATTTCCTTCAATTTTAGATGATATTATTTTATTATTTTCAATTTCGTATATTTTAAATTCCTTTGTTTCTCCAAAATGCTCTGAAACATTTTTATTATCATATGCTACTACAACTGTCATAATTAAAGCCTCCTAATATTATATATTATTTCTGTTATCGCTACATTTATAACATTTATAACTGGATTATTTATTGGTTTTATTCTTATTTTTTTCTATGAAAATGGTAGAAATTACGGCAAAAATTAACGCAATTCCCATAGTTACTAATAATATAAAGAATAAATTATTTCTAAATAAAACATTAAATCCCTCAAAAATAAAAGCTACACCTAATATTATAAATACTGTTCCAGACTGTTTATAATATGGTCTTTTATCCATTTCTTCTTTTTCCTTTTTATTTGCATAAAGGTAGGCATTATTTAATAAAAAACCCTTATTAAATATATTTAATATTCCTAATATGAATAATAAGCCTGAAAATATAAAAACAATTGTTGCAATAATTTCCATTATTTATCGTACTCTCCGTATTCGCAGCCACAGTTTTTAACTAATATTTCATCAACTAATTTGTTATTATGATATAGCTTTACAACTCCTTCACCATTACCACCATTCCAAAGTCTATTATGAAGCTTTTTGCCATTAGGTGCTTCATAATTAATTAAAAGCATATCAGACTTTTTACATCTAATATCAGTAACCATTTTATTTCTCCATGTTTTTTGTTCAACATGCCAAACAATTTCAGTTTCTGTTTCCTTGCAATCAAATATAGTTCTTGTAAATGTCCAAAATTTAGAAAAATTAAATTCATAGCATTTACCTTCGTAATAAAATGCTGATAATAATTTTCTTTTAAGTGCAATAAACCAAATTTTAGGTCTACCACCACCAATATCAAATACACTATTTTCTAATTTTTTATCATATTTTTTACTATATAAATTATTAGATGATAGCCATACCCAAGGTGATGTAAAATCTCTACCCCAGTTTTTATCTGCGTATCCATAAGATGTGTTATTTTCTACTTTATATGTTCTTCCATCTAGGGTAATAGTTCCTTCAAATTCTGATTTCATACCTTCAGCATGCCAAAACATTTCAAAGGCCTTCATTTTCCTAAATAGCTTAGAGGCTCCATAGCCTACATTAAATGCTATATCCTTTTTAATTTTTATATTCCATTTAATATTTCCATAATCTGACATATATTCAGGATGTTTATCATTTTCTTCCTTTGTTAAATTAATGCTGCCACAGGTTTTATATTCATCCATATAACAATCAGCTGCTTCAATGCTATATGGTGCATTAGGATGAATTTTAACATCCTTCCAACCAAAGAATCTATGAAGCTGTCTATGGTCGCTTCCCCAAAAGCCTACATTAACCATTAGATATGATGGGATTTCTCCAAGTCTTCCAAAGTGTGGCTTATCATCAATATATTTATTATTGCAGACAAAAAACTCAATATAAAATGGCTTTTCTTCATTAGTTTCAATATCGATTGCAGTGAATGAATGCCACCACCAATCATAACCACATTTTTTAAATTTTCCTTCTAGCATTAATTCATTTCTTTTAATATCATGCTTATTAAACATAAAACACCTCAAGCATTTATTTTAAATATATTCTTCTTAATTCTTCTTTTTTATTTTTATCTATTCCACACATTTCTAGTAAGAATCCATCAATTCCACCATATGTTTCTTTTATATAATCTAATGTAGCATTTAAATACTCTTTTCTTGCTGTAAATAATTCCATGAATTCTTTTCTTAATTTTTTAAAAACGAAAAAAATAGATATAAATTTATATTTAAATGGTGTTGCAAGGCTTGTATTAGTAAATAAATAATCATTCATTATTTCTTCATCATTTAATCCTAAAGCATATTCAACAATTGCTGCAACTACGCCTGTTCTATCCTTACCCTGCTGGCAGTGCCATAAAACACACCCATCTTTATTTTCGTAAATACAATCAAAAATTTTAGTCCAATTTTCCTTTTTATCTTTAGATACTAGCATTCTATAATATTCACATAAATTGGGAAAAATCCCATTTTTATGCTTTCGTGCCTTTTTATCTGGATTAGATTTTAATTCCTTATAATTTTTAAATGGTACTTCTATATATTTAACATTATTAAATAATTTATCCTTTTTCTTCTTTTCCTTTGGCATTCTTAAATCGATAATAGCTTTTACATTATGCTCATTTTTTAATTTTAATAAATCATTATCTGAAAGCCTTGTTAAATCTTCGCTACGTATTAGCTTATTTTCTTTTATAATATTAGATTGAGATAAATCTCTTGCGTTAACAAGACCATCAAATTTTAAATTTTGCATTTTATCTCCTCCTAACTTAGTTAATCTTCTTCATATAATTGCTTCATTGTTTGTTTAGTTAAATTAATAAATCTATTACCCCAAACCTCTACTTTTAAATCTGATATTGTTTTAGATCCAATTACAACATCAAATTCATCCTTTAGAAATTCTTCATCAGAATCATATTTTTCGAATATATAACCATATTTTTTATAAAAATTAATTGCTAAATCATTATCTAATCTATCAGTAAATAATCTCATGATTTTATATCCCATATCTTTAGCATATTCTTCAGTTAATTCCAATGCAAATTTTCCATAGCCTTTATTTCTAAATTCTTCTTTTATTCCAAAAAAGCCTAACCAAGCATTTATATTATCTTTCTCGTATGCATATATTCCTGTAATACCAACACAAGTATTATTGTCATAAATTAGATAATAGTGGCATTTAGAATCTTTTTTTAAAGATAAAATATAATTATTTTTGGCATTATATTCTGGAAATATTTCATTTTCTAATTTAATTGCATAATCTATATTAGATTTATCTATTAATATAAGCTTTAGGTCTTCTTTTTTTACCATAAATAATCCTCTTTATCCATTATTTAATTATAGAATATATATAATTAAAAGTCAAAAAATATACCCAATTATTTCAGTTATAATTGGGTATTATAATTTATTATTATATTATTTTGTAATTTTAGCTTTTAGTGAATCAAATTCTTCTTTTTTTAATCCTTTACTTAATAGATATGTTTCTATATATTTAGAGTAATCTGCAGTTTTAATGTCTACTTTTTCATCGTTAATAACTGTTCTTAGCATTTCGTCGATATTTTTTTCTTTAATAATATTATATTTAGTAGGATTATTATTTAAATTAATACCATAATAATTATCATATGTAATCATATAATCAGCGATTATTTCATCATATGATGCACCAGCGATTGCTTCAATAACCATACAAACAAAGCCTGTACGATCCTTTCCTTCGACACAGTGTACTAAATATGGTCCATCATTTTTTAGCATAAATCTTAAGCCTGAAACTAGCTTAGTATGGAATAGATTTTCGGTGAATTGAGTAAATAAAGCTGGTGTTTCGTCTTCTTCTCCATTTACTGACTTAAAATTCATATTCATTGATAAAGCAATTATTCTATTATTATTATAGATATCTAAATAATGGGATGTATTAAAATCATTTTTATTAATATTCTCAGCTAATTCACCATCATTATCAGATAAGTTAATTATTGTATTTACCTTACCAATTAAACCTTGAACTACCTTTGAACGATTATGTTGATTATCATCAGGTGATGCAGAACGATATAGAATATCCTTTTTTAGATTACCTACATTTACAACTCTATAATTTCCAAAAACCTCATCTGTCATAGCACCTTGAATATCAGAATAATGAATATCAAGAGCTTCTTGGATATCTTTATATTTAGCTTTAGTATTTAATTTTATATTTGCAGTATCAGTATCCCTTAACTGTGCTACCTTAAATAAATCATTTCCATTATTTATACATGCTTTAATATATGGATAGCCAGGATATCCAACTAATAGCTCTTCTCCTGTATTAGTATAGTAGCCATTATAATATGGTAAATCTATTAGATTATATCCATTTGAAAAAGTGATATCTATACTATCTCCATAGTTATAGCCTAATTTGTTAAAATCGTCAATTGTAATTTCAATATATACTCCACCAAATTTCTGTTCTTGAGATATTTTTTCATTTTTCAATTCCTTTGGAGTATTGTTATTATTTGTACAGCTTGTAAATGCTATTAATGCTATAAGCATTGCAAAAAAAGTAACTATTTTTTTCATTTTGAATCACTCCTTTTATTTATTATAAAACAAAAAGAAAAGAAAAAGAATATATAAAGTATTAAAAGCCTCGGATGACCAAGGCTTTTAGTATTATTTTACTTCAATTATGATATCACCTGTTGATGTTTCAATAATACATTCGCCCTTTGTATTATCATCACTTGGTGTTGATATTTTTCCTGTTGATGTAGATGCTTTAAAGATTTTACCTGTTAATAAATTACCTTTTACATCACCTGTTGAAGTTTTAATTGATAATGTATTAGCATCTGAATCTTTAATTATAACGTTGCCTGTTGAAGTATTTAAAGTGATTTTACCATTTATTATAGCATTAGTGATTAAAATATCACCTGTTGATGTAGTAATATCTAAGCTATTTGAATTGATATTAGATAATCTAATGTTTCCTGTTGATGCCTCAAATTTTGCTGTATCCTTAACAGCTGCATTAAAATTAACATCACCTGTAGAAACACTAATATTTGATGTATTAAAGCTAAACTCTTTATTTATAATAACATCACCAGTTGAGGTTTTAATATTTAAAGAATCATATTCAGTATTTACTAAGAATATAACTACTTTAATTTTTCTGTTATCAAAATTAAATATTTTTTGATACCATCTTAGGTTATTAATACATTTGATGCTTAATGTATTATTTAAAACACTTACTTCATGATAATATCTTTCCTTTTCAACACATTCTACTTTAACATTCCCATCTGTTGCAGCCTTGATTTCTATATCTGCTGCTTCAATTTCGATATTTATATTATCGAATACTTCTGTTATTTCATGTGTATTTGTTTTCATATCTCCTGTTTCAAATGCTTTAGTACCAATACCAATACCAAACATTATACCTCCAGCAATTACTAATATAATTCCTGCTACAATTAAAAATTTAAAGAACCCTTTCATTAATTTTTACCCCCAATTAGCTTTCTCTTAATACCTGAGAAGATTTTCTTTGTAAACTTAATTGATAACTTAGTTGATGCGATGCATACAAAGATAAATAGCATTGATGCACCTAAGCCAAGCAAGCCAAGTCCAATATATCCTACATGGATATTGTGACCTGCAAATTCAAATAGTGCTGCTCCAAAAGCAAATATAGTCATTCCTACAAAGCCTATTTCTATTGAATATGTCACAATAACTAAAACCCAAACTAATAAATAGAATACTAAGGTTAATACCAAAAATACTAATAGAAATGGAAACCATAATGGAAATCCAATTATTAATAATGCTATTTCTAGGCCGGTTAATCTTCTTTTTGGTTTTACTCTTTCCTTTACTAAATTAACAATTGGTGTTTCATCTGCAATTTGATTAACTACTGAATCAATACCACCCATATCGTTAATTGCTTCTTCTTCAGTTTTTCCTTCTTCAACTCTATCATCAATACTTTCACTATAGAATTCTAGTCTCTCTTCAATATCAGCTTTAGGAAGCCCCTGCAATCTTTTTTCTAATTCACTTAAAAACTCTTTCTTATCCATAAACTACTCCTTATCTATGAATGAATAAATCTCCATAATCTCCTTCCATTCATTTTTAAATTCTATTATTCTATTTAGTCCTTTCGACGTTATATGATAATATTTTCTAACTCTGCCCTCATGCATCGTAGTTCTCACCTCTAGCATTTCTTGATCCTCAAGTCTTTTGAGGATAGTATATAATGTTGATTCTGATAAGGATAAAACAGGTGAAACATCCTTTTTAATCTTATATCCATACGAATCTTCATTTTTTATAGCAGCAAGTACGCACACGTCCAGGACTCCCCTTTTTAACTGTGCATCCATATCTATACCTCACTTTACGCTATACATCATATCACGAGGTATTAAGAGTGTCAACGCCCTTTATGTAACTTTTTTAGTTAAAAATAATATTTTTAAAAAAATTAAAAAAAATCCGTTAGATATTTCTAGCGGATAATTTTTTTCTTATTTAGAAAGCTTTTTTAGATTCTCTTTATATTTTTTGGGTTCCTTTAATTCAATAATTTCAGCATCATATTTCTTATTTATTTTTTTAATAGCTTTAGGAGCACTACCTCCGCCACTATATAAAATAAATTTTAATTTTTTACCATCTAGATTTAAATTTTTTAGTACTGTATTTATAGGACATGCTAATCTACCATTCCAAATAGGAGATCCTATAATTATTTCTTCAAATGAAGAAATATCATAATTAAAATCCTTTAGCTTTGCTTTATGATTCATACCTGCAAGCATTCCACCAACCATCATTTTTAGGAAGAAACTTTTAGGAAGATTTCTTTTAACTTCTACCTTTCTAATTTCATATTCCAAATTTTCATAATATTCTTTTACTAATTCACCATTTCCTGTAAGACTATAATATATAAATAATTTATTCATAATACCTCCGTTAAAAATAAAATATATCTTCAAATTTTAAATCTAATGCGATTGATATAAGCAATGCTAGCTTAGCTGTAGGTACAAATTGCCCTGTTTCAATTGAAGAAATTGTATTTCTTGATACCCCAACCATTTTTGCAAGCTCTGATTGCGATAATCCTTTTTCTTTTCTTATTTTGGGAAGATTATTTTTTAATATTAATTCTTCTATCATGATTACCATAGCCTCGCAAACTGTAAAATCCAAAATACTAAGAACATAATGCTAATTGATAAATAGCATAATGCTACAAATAGCTCATGCTTTTTCTTTAATTTAACATATTTAACTAAAAATGCAGAAAAGCACATTAATGCAATTATCATATTCGGTCCATGATTTACATATTTAAATGTAATACCATTAATTATATCTACCAAAATAATACCTATAATTCCTACAAAATAGCCAATATACGCACCTTTCTTTTGTGCATCTAAATCAGCTATATCAATTCCCTTGTTTTCTTCTTGTGCTTTTTTTAATATTTCATTCTTATCCATAAAAACATCTCCTTTTGCCAAGTTTGCTTGTCACAATAATTATATTTCTGCAAAGTATACTTGTCAATACAAATTATAAAAAACTTGGAATAACCCAAGTTTTTAAATATTGTTTTAATCATATATAGTACCAATAGTTCGTAGCATAGATTCAAATTCTAATTTTGGCACTGGCTTACTATAATAAAAGCCTTGTGCTTTAAAGCATCCTAATTTTACTAAAAATTCAGCTTGCTTTTTAGTTTCTACTCCTTCACAGATGACACTAATATTTAATCTTTTTGCCATATCAATAATAGATCCAATTATTATTTCATCAGATTTATTTAATGATTCTCTATTGATAAAAGATCTATCTATTTTAATTTCATTTACTTTAAAATCTCTTAAAACTGAAAGTGAGGAATAACCTGTACCAAAATCATCAACAGATGTCATAATACCATTTTTCCACATTGTATTAATGAATTTTGCTAATCTTTCATTTTCTTGTAAGCTTGTTGTTTCTGTAACTTCAATAATTATATCTTCAGTTTTGACATTATATCTTTTAATGATATTTATAACTCTTTCTTCTATATCATCATTTTCAAAATCCCTTCTTGACAAATTACAGGATGCAGGAACAATTGTATGTCCTTGATTTCTATAATTTGAAATATCACTACAAAGTGTCTCTAATACAAATAAATCTAATTCTACTATTTCTCCATTCTTCTCTAAAATAGGAACGAACATTCCAGGAGGAACAACCTTATCCTTGTTTTTCCAACGTGATAATGCTTCTACTCCTACTATTTTTCCTGTTTCAATATCAAATTTAGGCTGATAATATACCAAGAAATTACCTTGCTTTAATTCGTCTTTAAAAGTATTTTCAATGTTTTTAACTGAATTAACCATCTCATATAATTCAGGTGTAAGCTTAACAACAAGCTTTTTAGATGCTTTAGCATATTGTAATGCGATAGACGGATTAGATATAATTGTACCATAACTTATTTTTTCATCTACTTCAGCATAGCCTACTATACCAACTAAAGTTAAAGAGGCTTTAATATTATTAATTTTTAAATCAACATTAACGTTAGTTACTAAGCTAATAAAATCATCATGTCTTTCCTTTTTTATAAATGCGACAAAATTATCTCCACCTAAATGTCCTATAGCTTCATCTTGCATAATAAATTCTTTTAATCTATTAGCATAATAAACAATTGCATTATCTCCAATTTCAGAGCTATACATCTTATTAACCAATCCAAAGCCCTTTAAATTAATAAAATAAGAATAATAATCATTTGCATTAATTCTTGGGGCTATCATATTTACTTTTTTAAAATAGCCATGTACATTAGGAAGCTTTGTATTAAAGCTAATAAGTTCTCCTTCAGATGCTTTTTTTAATAAAATATAATTTTGATGGTATAAGCTAATAATCTTAAGAAGCAAATTAATATTCATTAATTCTTCTTCAGTATAAATATGATTATCACTATTTTTATAAAAATTATGAACAAATCCATTAATAGCATAGCTTGAAATTATTTGATTTTTATATTTGCTATCAATAATACATTCTAAGCATTCAGATAAATCATTAGCCTTTGTTTCAATTTTACCAATATGAAAATCATCACTAATTATACTTAATGCATCTCTAAATCCCTCATTATGATTATTCAGCACTTCTATGAACTTATTAAAATCGAACATAATATCAACCCCTTGATATAATTCCTTTTTTTTATTATACCATAAAATAAAAAATAACTGTAGTTATTCTTCTTTTATTATTTTGAGTTTTAGTTAATTGATAACCAAAATTTTTCTTTAAATAGTTGAACTTATTTAATTAAACCATTATATGTATCTACTATTATTTCTTTTAATAATTCTATATTATCAGTATTTTCTATATAATACATCGGCTTTGCCCCATCATATGGTATTTCTTCTTTTAAATTATATTTTTTATTAATTTCTAACTTTTTAATTAATAATCTATCATCATAAATTCCACCAAATAATATTCCATTATAATATAATAAATATTCTGACATCATGGGTCTATATTTAATATTATCTAATAACCTTAATTGTTCCATAATATAATCTCTATATTCCTTCGTAGAAGCCATGTAAATCACCTAATTTTCTATAATAATTTCATCTTTAAATAATAATTTTTTATATAAATTATCAATTAATATAGCACCTAGAGGTGCGGTAATTAAAATTGATATAATAGCACCTGTTAAAACTAATGTACCACAAGATAATCCTTCGCTTAGGGCAATTGCTCCAATAGATGCTTGAACTGTAGCCTTTGGCAAATATGATATAACAATAAATATTTTTTCTTTAATATTATAATTAGTAGCTATTGTAGATATTATAACACCAATTGTTCTAAATATTAATGCAATAAATATTAAGCCTACTAAAATTAAACCATCTGTTGAAAAGGCATAATTAATATTTAATGCTATACCTACTAATGTAAATAATAATATTTCAAAGCCTTGCCATAAGCCATTATATGCTTTTTGAATTTCCTTTGCTTCTTCCTTTTTAAATAAATTTATTACTAATGCCATTACAATTATACCAAGTAGTGATGAAATGCTAAAATATGGCTTAATTGCTGTTTCAAGTGAAAGCATTCCAAATGATAACCCAAGCATTAATATTACATTTATTATTTTATTAAATTTTAATTTCTTAATTATTAATATCATAATTATACCAATTATAATTCCAAGTAATATGCCTGTTAATATACTAATTGGAATTTGTGATATTGGCCATGCATCAAAGCTTCTAGTTGCTACTAAATTCTTAAATGAATAAAATAAGACAATAACAAAAATATCATCACAGGATGCTCCAGCCATAACAAGCTCTGGTACTGCCCTTTCTTTACCATATCCTTCATTCATTAATTTAATCATTCTAGGAACCACTATGGCAGGTGATACAGCTGCTAGGACACTACCTAATAATAATGCTTCAAAATAAGATATATTTAAAAATAAAGGTGCGAATATTAAAACGCCTATTATTTCAAATGTTGCAGGTAAAAAGCACATTAAAATTGCAGGTCTTCCGATTTTTTTTAATGTTTTAATATCTAATGATAAACCTGATCTTGTCAATATAATCACTAATGCAATTTGTCTTAAATATGATGAGATTGATATTAATGTATCATCTACGATATTGAACACTGATGATCCTATTAATATTCCTAATATGATATACCAAATTATTTTTGGTAATTTGATTTTTTCAAATACAAAACCACCAAATATTCCCAAAGTAAAAATAATAAATAATGATAAAAAAATATTCATAAATATCCTCCTAAAAATGAAAAAAGCTGATTTTTTCCATGAGTAAAAAAACTCATAGACGTCATCAGCTTTAAAAGCGGTTTAGCAAATATGCATGGGAGAACATCATTCCCAGATCATATTATATTATATATTTTTTAATAAATCTATATAAATTAGATAATTAAAACTAATTTTCTGGGTTTTCATCATTAGATAATACTTTTTTATTCCAAGATTTCATACCACATTTTGGACATTTCATAAATTTAGTTCTTCCCATATGTGGTGAAAAATTTGATTGTGCAAAAGTTGGAACATATTTATGATGGCATTCCTCACATTCATAATATCCAGCCTTTTGTTCTATTCTAAAGCATAATAATGTTGATATTATTAATTGAATAAATCCACCAATACCAATTAATATCTTAGCCCATAGTGGCATTTCAACAAATCCTATTATTAATAATATTGATATAAAGAATGTAATACTTATAGCCATTAATACAATTTCAATTCTAAGTAATCTCTTATCTGCTTCCTCTTTTTGTTTTTTCATTTCAATTAAATTTGTGTCTGCTTGCTTATTATATCTTTCCATTTCTAGTTCCTCCCCTGTTAATAATTCATTTACACTTATTGAAAGAATTTCGCATAAATCTAACATAATAGATGCGTCAGGAAGTGATTTACCACATTCCCATTTAGATATTGCCCTATCTGTTATACCTAGCTTATCTGCTAATTGGATTTGAGTTAAGTTTTTCTTTTTTCTACAATCAGCTATAAACTTTCCAATTTTTATTTGGTCCATACTATTGCCCTCCTTCACCTAAAGTGTACATAAAATATTAAAAAGAGTCTACAAACTGAAAGTTGAGTTGGGGAAGAATTTAAAACTCAACTACAAGTAGAGTCTACTTATTAACAATTTTTAAGAATTTTGCTTCATTCATTTGTTCATTAGTTATATATTTACCATCCTTAAACAATGCATATGTTGTTATTGGTGTAGGGGCATTTCTTGCTTCTTCTTTAGAGGTAATATGTATTGCTTTAAATTTTATATTATTTTCTTTAGCACATGCTTCTAAAATAGGTACATATTTGCCATTAAATGGACATTGATTTGTATAATATAGGACATATCCATCAGCATCTATTTTTGGATTTTTTGCACATTCCTTAAATGTTGGTTTTTCTATATTATTCTTAAATGGTAAATACCATAATTCAATGCCATTATCTGATGTATCTGAAACCTCAAATCCTTTATACTTTAAATATTTAGGATCTGCCAAAAATGGTAATTTCTTTTTAGATGATAATATACAAAGTCCAATTTTATTTTTTTCTTTAGAATCTTTTATACAATAATCTAATAATTCATTAGAATAGCCATGTCCCTTAAATGAACCTGATACCCAAAGACAATCTATATACATATAATCTTTAGCATCTATTGGATTCCATGCATTTTCTGCTGGTATATATTCAATAAAGCATTTACCACGCTCTACACTTTTATAAAATACTAATCCATCATCTAATCTATCCTTTACCCAAGCTTTTTTAGATGATACCTGAATATCATTATTATTAGATATTGCACAACAAATATGCTCTTTATCTAGATTTTCTTTTGAAATTTTTATATAGTCCATAGAATTCACCTCTATTTCTATTATACACAAAAAATGAAAAAATATGATTTTCAAATCCTACTTTTTACATATTTATTAATTGATTATAATATTCCGGGCTAATTGAAGTGATTAATATCCATATTACTGTAAAAACATCAATTAATGCATGTGCTATCATAATTGGAACTGGATTCTTCTTTTTATTATAAATAATACATAAAATAATAGTTAGTGGTAAAAAAGATAAGAATCTATATAATATAAATTTAATATCAGGTAAAAAAGGAATAAATGAATGCTGTAGGGCGAAGAAAAATGATGGAATAATTATTTTTAAATATTTATTATTAATATTATTTACACCACAGCCTAGATATAGTGAATCTTCAGCTAAAGCTGTTGTTATAGGTAAAATAAAGAAATTAATTATTGCAAGCCATAAAGGTAATGGAGCTATCATATCAGGTGCTAAATAAGGGAACTTTTGATATATTATTAAACCTGCCAAATACATCATACCAAATCCAAGTGATATAACGATTAAGCACATAATTAATACTTCTTTTTTCTTTGTTTTACCTTTTTCATGATTAATTAATTCATATAAGTTAGAATTATTAATTCTTGTTAATACTATTAATAAAATAATTAATAAAATATTAACTATACTACATACAATACTCCAACAATTAGTTAATTCATTATATTCTTTATTTGTTATTAAATGAATGCATAAAAATATTAATATAAATAAAATACATCTTATTGGTAATAATAAAGCTAATTTAGATTTCATAATTATTTACTCCTAATAATATCTAAAATATATTCTGGATTAGGTAAATCTATACTATTATTTAAGGCATATCCTTCACATATAGCATATACGCTTCTAAAAAAAGCATTTGATAAAACAAGTGGATCTCCTAATCTTATAGAACCATCCTTTTGACCTTCTATAATAATTGGAACAAATGAATCAATTATATTTATTTTTAATGCTAATTCTCTTATTCTATCTGGTGTTCCAAGTCTTTGAGCCTCAGGCATTAATATGAACATTCTAGCTACATTAATATCATTTTTAACAGAATTAAAAATATCATTTATAAATTCTATAAAATATTCTATAGGCTTTATATTTTCTTTTTGGCTAGGCTTTTTAGTTCCTTCTACTCCAAGTCTTACTAATTCATAATATAAATCTTCCTTTGAATTAAAATAATGGAATAATAGTCCAACACTCATATTTAATTCTTTTGCGATATCTGTTATTTTGGTTGCAGCATAGCCTTTTTCAACAAATAATTCTAAACCTTTATATAAAATATCTAGTCTTCTTTTTTCTTTTTGCTCTTTTCTTGTCATACAATCACCAATTTCATTGAATAATTATTCAACGAAATTATATCATTAATTATAATTAATGTAAATAAAAAGCAATAAACAAATGCTTAACATCTATTTATTGCTTAATACTATACTTCAATATTAATTTTTCAGCTATTTCATCATTTATTACATCATATGATAATAATTCATTAACAAATGAATAACAATTATCATCTAAATTATTCAGGATATTAAATCTTATATTAATATTTTTATCAGAACTAATATTACCATATTTATCTAAATAGATTAAAAATGAATTTTCTCTCATATCATATGATGATGCAGTAAGTGACTCTTTAGCTAATATTTTAAATAATTTATCATCTGCATGGATAAAATAATAAAGCTTTGAGCCAAAAAATCCACTATCGTTTTTCAATTCCTTTTTTACCAAATCTAAATCTATTATTTCTTTATTTCTCTCAAATAATTTACATATTATATTAAATTTATTTTTATTTGATAATATATTACAAGAATAAATATATTTTAAATAATTTGTTATTTTATCTTCCATAAAATAACTACATACATCAAATAGTGAATTATTAGTTGGTGTTGCAAAATCGATGATGACATCCATTACTACATCACGTTCCTCTTTTGTTAAATTTAAAAAAATGTTTTTATCGTATTCGTTTCTTCCTGCAATAATTGAATTATAAAAAAATTGATAAAAAAAATCTTTAAATGCTTTTGTTGGATTATCTATTCTAGATTCATAATATTTTTTAATAATATTCGATTTATTGTTTATTGATTTTATTTTTAATAATTCTTGTTCATAATATAAATATTTAAATCCATATAATAATATTTCATTTTTATACGAATCATAAAACAATCCATAATACATATCACTTGATATGATGCATTTATCTTCATCTAAGACTAATTCTTCAAATTCTTTTACTTCTTTTTTATCAAATGAATATTCATAATATGAACTAGATTGTTCAAATAAAATCTTTTCCATTTCTTTTATATTTAAATCTATATTTTTATAATCAATAATCAATATAAATGAATATACAAATGGTTTATCACTATTTCTATTAAATTTAAAATATTTAAATAAAAAATCAACTATTTTCATAATATTACTCTCCAAGATGTGCATTAAAATTATAACATAAGTAACAAAAATAAAGCCACGTTTTTTTAACGAAGCTTTAATATTAATTATTTAGTTTTCCAAGGACGAGCCTTACCAGTCCAGCCTTTTTCCTTCCAGTAATCTACATCTGCTTGATTCCAACCATTTTTTTCAAGTAAATGCATAATGAAGAAAAATGCCTTAGTTTTAAATCCTGGTTTTACCTTACCATTCTTTTTCTTAATCCTATTAGCTATCTTTGTTGTCTTTTTATCTATTTTATTCTTTAATTTTTCGCTAATTCCATCATATGACGTAGCTCTTACTGCAACACCATATTGATATGTTTTGGCAACTCCCCAAAAGAATAATGAATCAGTCATATCCTTCATACAAGATTTCATTCCAGCACCAGCCGCAGTTGATATTACTACAGCTTGCTTTTTAAACATAGCCTCTTCTGGTCTATGTGCCATCCACATATAGCCAAAATGATCTAATAAAGCCTTCATTTGACCAGTTGAATGATATACATATACTGGGCTTTCTAAAATAATTAAATCAGCTTCTAATAAAGCTTCCTCTATCGGCTTTAATTTAGTTCTATGAGGGCATAATTCCTTATCCTTTATAAAGCAATTTGTACAGCCTAAACAAAATTCATTAAAATCCCTAGGCAAAAAGAATTCTTTTACTTCTCCATCTAATTTATCCACTAATTGATGGGTAATATGATAAGTTGATCCTTTATGATTTGTTCCATTAATTATTGCTATTTTCATATTTAATTCCTATTATATTTCAAATGATTCAGGTGCTTTAGTAAATGAAGATATAGTTACTTTAGCATTCTTAAAATATAGCATTTGCATATTACCATCATCTTCATTATACATACCTCTTAATTGTGGCATTTTTTCTAGCATTAATGTTTTAACAGTCCTTGTTTCATCTTCAATTAATTCGCCACTAATTCTAATCCATGTACCATCCTTAAATGCACATATTTCAGCTTTAGGATTAGCATTTAATTGTTTTGATACATCTTTTACTTTTCCTGTTTGTATATATAATTTATCATTATATACTAATGCTGTACCAAATGGTCTAACCCTTGGTTGATCACCTTCTACTGTTGCTAGATAATATGTACCTGCATTATCTAAAAATGATATTACTTTTTCTAAATTTTTATTCATAATAATCGCCTCCATTTATATACATTATATTATTATAACTACATAATTTAAAGTATTAATAAAGATTTATACAGAAAAAAGGATTGAAAAAAATCAATCCTTAAAATCTTTTTATTCTTGTAATAATTTAAATTTAATATATTCAGGACTAACAGTTTCATATTCATATCCTGAAAAATTCATTTGTAATGTTAAGGTTACTCTAAATTTAGCAGTTTTTAGTGCTTTTATATTATTGTATTCAGATTCACTTTCAAAATATAAATGGTAATTAACATCATCAATTGGTTTACCTGTATGTGGATCTGAATTATCAAAATTTATATTATTATAATTATATTCTCCAACTGCCCAATCATGGTTAAATACTACCTTAAATGTATCATTTTCATTTAATGTAATATCGTATGTAAATTTAATTATATTATCTTCTGCTATGGCATCAAATTCATAATCCTTATTTTCTACATTCCAACCATTCATTGAACCAACAAATGATAAAACTAGTGGTGTTTTTGTAAAAATTAATGAGGTATTTTGAGTTTGAATCTTATATAAAATACCATCTATATATTTAAATGCAATAACTTCATCATAAGCTTCATAAACTGTAAATCCTTTATCTTCAAAAGATTTAATATAATCCTTATATACTTTTTCTTTTGCATCATCAATTAATATTCTATTAGGCGCAGGTGTTTCTTCAATATGATAATTCTTTTCATTATATTCTGGAATTTCTATATTTTCATTACTATAGAAATCAGTAATATATTCACTTATAGTTTTATCAGGAAGCTTATCTTCAATAAGCTCACATGTAATTATAACGCATGGTTCATCTGTACCTTTACCATCATAATTAACATTTACTTTTAGCTTATAATTATTATCTATTCTTTTTACATAGTAATTATAATAGCTAATAAATTCAGTTTTTTCTGTAAATCCATTATTCTTTAAAATATCAATATAATTATTCTTATTTGCTTCAGTAGCATTATTAGCATATATATAAGCTTTAAGTGCTTTAGTATTTTGATTATTATTTTCAAATCTAACTGTGTAATATGCACTATTACTAATAAAATCAGGAATATTAATTTCAGTTACCATATTATTATTCAAATATGCTTTAACTTTAGTAAAATTCATACATGCTGATTTAATTAGATTTTCATTCATAAAATCACATTGTAAACTACATTGTAATTGTTTTTCTTTGTATGTAATTTCAATTATTATATCGAAGTTTATCCAACCATTTTCATATATACCTTTATAATTTTCTTCTAAGAAATCAACAAATGAATCATTTTTATTTACTAAATATTCTTTCCCATAAAATTTCACATAGATATTGAATTCATCTAAATTATTATATTCTTCTAGCAATTCGTAGTTATCTTGATATAAATTAATATGGTAATTGTCAAATATGTTTTTAAATATAAAATCATTTGAAAATTGCATACCTGTTACTTCACCATCAAATCTATCTCTTATTGAAATGAATTGATTATGAGGTGTTGAATCTTGAGCACCTTCCCACTTTTCAGTAGCTCCTGTATAAACAAAGCTATTTACAATATCCTTTCCAAGGATAGAATTAAATTTATTCACAACTGTTTGAATTTTACTATTATCAGTAGATGCTTTATTTAAAAAATTATCCTTAGCATCTAATTTACTAACAAAGCCAAGTCCTTCGATTACAGCTGTTTTTAATTTTTTATCTTTATTAAAAGAATTTTCTATACGATATATTTTATTATCCTTATACGCTCTTAAAACTGAATATTTATATATAAAATTTGAGCTTTGATAATTTGATAATTCTTCTGGTGAGCAAACTCCAAATTTTCTCCATTCCTTTATTACATTCTTTTCCACATTAACGTAATCATATTCAGCACTAATATACTTTTCATTATCATTAGTATATGCTAGTAAGTCGTCTATATCAATCATTGTTAAATTATATGTAGGTGAAGTATCATTCATATCATAATCTAATGATAGATAAGAATATCTATCCTGTTTATGGATTTGATTTCCATTAACATATGTCATATCAAAGCCAACTTCAGCTGTGATAAGGTCATTATTATCTATATCAATTATCAATGATAATACCATTGTATATTGATTTAAAAATTTATCATTTTCAGTACTTGTTCTAGTTTCAAAATCATAATAAATACTTCCAGTCATTGTATAGGAATATTTAGTACCAAAACTAAAATCTTCTCCTACCTCTTCATATAAAGCCTTCATATATTGAAATTGTATCATTGGTGGCTCATCATATTGAAATTGAGGATTTGATGTTTCCTTTTCTACAGTAATATTATTATAAATTGTTGAAATATCGTTATCAGATACTTTATTCATTATCTTAGCTGTAGAATCATTTAATGAATTATATGAGCTTAATCTTGAAGAATTCCTTAGGCTACTTTCAACGCCATTAAATGCATATTTAACCTTTTCGCTTTTTGTCTCAGGTAGCTTAATATTATTACCACAGGATGTAATTGTTATTAATGATAATAGAGTTAAAATTATAGCTGTAAAAATCATCAATATTTTTTTCACATAAATCACCGTCCTTATTATTTAATATTTTATAATGCGTTGTTTGTAATTTGATTATAACATAATATATTAAAATTTTCATAATATATTCAATTTTAAAAAAATATAAAGAAAAGAGCTAAGATTTACTTAGCTCCAATATAATTATTCAGTTTCATTTTTCTTAGTTAGAAGCTTTCCACCTAAGAATCCTGCTAATAAAGACTTAATATCTAAACCTGTTGCTTGCTCTAGGCCTGCAAAAATTTGAGTACCATTTCTAGTTATTTCTTCATTTAGCTTTGCAGTATTTCCTTCACCGTACATTGTAATAGAATCAATCTTAGACATTGCAGATGCCATTGGCTCTGCGTATGCCTTAATAATTTCTGGTAATACATTAGAATCAAGAATTAATTGCAATGTAGCAGCTTCGCCATATTGCTTCATAGCATCTGCCTTTGCTTTAATAGCGTCAGCCTCAGCTTTACCCTTTGCTTCAATACCAGCAGCTTCAGCAAGAGCTGCTTCCTTTTTTGCTAAAGCCTCAATCTTTAAAGCCTCTGCTGCTTTTTCTTTCGCAACCTTTTCAGCTTCTGCCTTAATCTTTTGCATTTCTGCTTCTTGCTCTAATTCAAATTTTAATGCTTCTGCAGCCTTTTGACGAGTAAATAGGTCAGCTTGTGCTTTTTGCTCTGCTGCATATTTTTCAGCTTCAGCTTGCTTATTAATTTGAGCTTGAAGTTTTCTTTCTTGTAATTCTACTTCCTTTTGGCCTAATTCAACCTCACGCTCTCTTTTAGCAATATCAGCATTAATCTTTGCAATATTTATTTCTTGTTGTCTCTTTTGCTCCTCAATTGAATATGCTGCATCTGCAGAAGCCTTTGCAGTATCTGTTTTTTGCTTTAAAGAAGATTCCTTTAAAGATAATTCAGTATTTTGCTCAATAATCTTTTGATTAGCTTCAACTCTAGAACGGTTAGCAGTTTCTTCTGCTAAAGATTTTGCAATTGTAACATCTCTATCAGCATTTGCCTTAGCAATTGCTGCATCCTTAGAAATTTGAGAAATATTATCAATACCTAAATTTTCAATTACATGATTATCATCAGAGAATGATTGAATATTGAAATTAACTACCTCAATTCCCATCTTAGCCATATCAGGAACTACATTTTCCTTTACAGATTGAGCTACACCTTGTCTATCTTGAACTAATCTTTTAATATCTACAGTACCAATGATTTCACGCATATTACCTTGTAATACTTGTTGTACTTGTGCAATTAGATCCTTTTCATTCATATTTAGAATAGATTCAGCTGCTAAATTTAGTAATGTTGGATCAGAAGAAATCTTTAAATTTGCTACACCATCAACCCTAATATTGATAAAATTTGATGTTGGAATTGCTTCATCAGTCTTGATATCTACTTGGAAAACTTTTAAAGATAATTTATCTAATCTTTGTAAAAAAGGAATTCTAAATCCTGCTTTACCAATTAAGATTTTTCTCTTTCCAAAGCCAGAAATTATTATTGCAGTATCTGGTGCTGCCTTTACATATCCAGATGCGAATAATAATACAAGTAGTAAAACTACTACACCAACGATTGCCCCAATAATTAAAGCGATTGGAGCACCACTTAAAACTAATAATGCTCTCATTTTCTTCCTCCCTGTATGCATTATTAAATGAACATGAACCTAGAAAAATAAAAAGACTTTCGATTAAATAATCAAAAGTCTTGAAATTTAAAATTAATACCGGACATAAAGTCGTATTGACGATATTTATTACCTCACAAGAGGTTTTCTACTCCCTTTTTCAGGTTCTATTCATTTACAATTTAATTTTAATATCAAAAAATATAGTTGTCAATAAAAATCGGATTTCTAATGTACGATTTTAGAATTTATTATTTCTTAATAATATTATTAATTTTTCTCATCATAATCATCTAAAAATGAATGCTTAATTCCATCCTTTTTATATCCTAATATCATATCCATATTGATATTAGATGCTGCAGAAAAGATATTTTTTTCAACATTTTCATTATAATTAGCTTTTAATTCTTTAATTAAATTCTTAGTAGTTAATCTTCTACTTGCGTTTATTTCGCCATCAACTGAGCATGCCTCAGTAAATCTACATGCACACATAATGAATCTTAAATCATTATATTTAGCCCAAGCCTTTACATCTTTTTCTCTAATTAGATATAAAGGTCTAATTAATTCCATTCCATCATGGTTATCACTATGAAGTTTAGGAAGCATTGTTTGGAAAGATCCTGCATTTAGCATATTCATTAGTGTTGTTTCTATAACATCATCGAAATGATGTCCTAATGCTATTTTATTACAGCCTAGTTTTTCTGCTAATGTATATAATGCTCCTCTTCTCATTTTTGCACATAAATAACAAGGGCTTTTATCTTGAGCATTAGCTATTTCAAATATATTTGTTTCTATAATTGTTGCAGGAATATTTAATATATTTAAATTTTCCTTAATATGATTTAGATTATGTTCATTATATCCTGGATTCATAACTAAATATTTAACCTCAAATTCAAAATCTGAATGTCTTAATAGCTCTTGAAAAAGCTTAGCCATTAACATTGAATCCTTACCACCAGATATACACACACATATCTTATCATTAGGTTTAATTAATTCATATTCTTTTACAGCTTTAATAAAGGGTGCCCAAAGTCTACCTCTATAATTTTTAATTATTGTTCTTTCAATTTCTTGATATCTTTCCATTTTTTCACCTACGAAAAAAATTGTATTATAATAATTATTTTTTTTCAATAATTATTTTAATTTACAAAAGAAATAGCATATTTCATAAAAAGAAAATAGCCTTGATAATGAATCAAAGCTATTATTCTTAAATGATATATTCAATTATAATAATTCCTCTAATGCTTTTCTTTTTTCTTCTATTAAAGATAAACAATTTGAATAATCCATCATTTCTTTATTTCTTAAATGTTCTGTTATTTCTATAACTGGATATAAAATTGGATCTAATGATAAATTAGACAATATTCCTTTTAATCCATGAGCATATTGGAATGCTTCATCTAAATTGTTATTTTTTATTGATTCATACAATGAATTAAAGCTTGGGTTTGAAGGAATTGTATTTACTAATCTTAAATATAATGCTTCATTATTAGCACATCTTAGCATTCCATCTTTAGTATTAGCTCCATATTCATTTAATTTTTCGATTGTTAACATTTGTTAAAATCCTTTCTAAAGAAATCTTCAAAATCACTTTTTGTAACAGGCTTAGAAAAATAATAGCCCTGAATAACATTATAATTAAATTCCTTTAATTTATCTAATTGATCTTTAGTTTCTACACCCTCTGCAATTAATCTAACATTTAAATATTTAGCAATATCAGATACTATACCAACCATTTTTAATGTTTTATCATTTTTAAACATGTCTTGTACAAATCTCATATCTAATTTTAGATAATCAAAAGATAAAGTGGCTAGAGTATTAAGTGATGAATATCCACTACCAAAATCATCAATTTCAATCTTAAATCCTAAATCTCTTAATTGATTTATAATATCAATTATTTGATCTGTTTCATTATTATATGCAGATTCAGTTATTTCTAATAATAATTCATTAGGACTAATTTTGTTATTTTTAACTATAGAACTAATAACATCAACGATTTTACTATCAAACATATCAATTCTAGATACATTTACAGATACAGGTAATAAAATATTATATTTATCATACCATTCTTTAATTTGTCTTGCTGTCTCATTCCAAACATATTGATCTAATATTTTAATATTTCCATTTTCTTCAAATAAAGGAATAAACATACCGGGTGATATAAATCCAAGCTCTGGGTGTATCCAACGAACTAATGCTTCTGCTGATGATAATTTATAGTTACCATCTTTGATGGTAATTTTAGGCTGATAATAAACCTTAAATTCTTTATTTTCAATTGCTTTTTTAAAATCGTAATTTAATCTTTCTTTAAATAATTGCTTCTTTTGATCTTCATCATTATATACATTATAAAATTTATTATTTGAATTTCTAATTTCATCACAAACAAGCTTTGCTCTATCAATTCTTACATCAACATTTTCACAAGAATTTGAAGAATAGATACCTAATCTTATTGTAATATTAGATATATTATATTTATCCTTTAAATCATTATTAATTTTATTTAATAATTTTCCATAATCCTCTAAATGATTAATATATAATGCAAAATAATCCTTTTGTATTCTTGCGACAATACCATCATTATCTCTTGCAATATCCTTTAATATATTCGCAATACAAATTAAAGCTTTATTTCCTTCTTCCTTTCCATAAAGCTCATTATATAGATGGAAATGAGATATGTTTAATACAATAATATCCATTTTATTATCTTGATGATATTTATCTATTCTTCCTACATATTCATCAAAAATATGCTTATTATATACATCTGTCAATTCATCTCTTTCAGATGCACTAACAATAATTCTATTTTCTGATAATTCGATAGAACGATTAATACGAGCCTTAATGATTTCTATTAAATCAAATGGCTTAGTAATAAAATCTACTGCACCTAAGGTTAAGGCTTCAAGCTCACTATTTTTATCGCCTGTAATAACAATAATTGGAATATTTGTGTATTTATCATCTTTTTTTAATTCCTTAATTAATGTAAATCCATCCATTATAGGCATATTTAAATCAACTAATATAAGTGAAATAGGCATTTTAGATGTATTTAGAATCTCTAAGGCTTCAACACCATTTGATGAAACTAAAACCTCATATTCATTTGATAAAATTTCTTTTAATATTTCTTGATTAACATATTCATCTTCTGCTATCAAAATATATCTTTTTAATTTGTTAATAATGCTATTATTATTCATATGATTAACCTCATATTCATTTATTACTTATATGTTCCATATAGTTCTATAGCTTCATCTATTGTCTTATTTTTTCTGCCAACGTCAAATGATGCTTTTCTAATTTGTAGAGCTAATTTATCATTTATGCCAAGTGCTTCAGGAGATATAATATTTTTTTCATTTACTTGTCCAAATGGTGCATATAATGAATCAAATGACATAACCTTTGTTGGTGGAACTAACAATTTATTTGCTGCCATAGCGTTTAATTCTTTATTTGTAATTAAGAATTTCATAAATTTATTTGTCATCTCTAAATTATCACAATCCTTATTAACTGAAAATTTAATTGAAGGGCTATCTATAAAATATCCACCTTCATCAGTTAATGGAATTGGATAAAATGAATATTCAAATGGATTATTTTTAAATGCTTCTGATTGGCTCTCACGCTTTTTGGTACCTGATACTGTGTCTGCTGTACAAACCATCATAGGTACATCGCCTTCAAAGAATCTTAAAATGACCTTATTATAATTATCAGCTATCTTATCACATTCAGTTAAATCAACAGTGCCTAATTCTATAAGGCTATCTACTTTATTTAATGCACTTCTCATATATTCTCCTGCACTAGGATCAAAGCTTTTGGCTTTAGCTAATGCCTCACTATTTTTATTAAGCTCAGCTAAGAATAATGGATATGCGACTGTATTCATTAAGCAGCTAGATGAATCTTTACTATATCCCATTATTGGGCTTTTATATTCTTTAGTTTTTAAAGAATTACATGCATCAACTAATTCATTCCATTTAGTTGGTATTTCAATGTTTTCCTTTTTAAATAAGCTTTTATTTACTAGCATTCCATAGGTTCTAGAGAATACTGGTAAGTATAATTTTTTTCCTTCATTTTGGTTAATTAAGCCATCACGAATACAAGCTAAATCTAAATCCAGACTTGCATCTGATAAATCTTCCATATGATTAACTACAGAATTATATTTTTCATCTTCAAACATTTTCGTTGTTGAAAAGAAAATATTTGGCTTTGAATTACCTTCTAAAACTGAAATAATAGTATTATCATAATCATCAAGTTTTTTATAGGTTAAACGAACATTTGGATATGCTTCATTAAACTTAGTAAATTCAGCTTCTAAAGCCTCAAAATTCTCATAAGATCCAACTATTTTTATATCTATTTCTTCTTGTGTATTATTAGTATTATTTCCATTTTGTGTATTATTAGTACTATTTTCATTATCACACGAGATAAGCATAAACATCGTAAATACGCTTAAAAATAAACAGAATATCTTTTTCATTTTTTAGATTCCTCCTTAATTCTTCTTATTTCTTTCAATACGATTTTAATATCTACTGGCTTTGCAATATGTCCATTCATGCCTATATCAAAGCATTCCTTAATATTTTCTGAAAAAGCATCAGATGTCATTGCGATAATAGGAATAGATGATGCAAAAGAATCTAATTTTCTTATTTCTTTAGTTGCATCAAGTCCATTCATTACTGGCATTTGGATATCCATAAATATAAGTGTATAATATCCCTCTTTTGCTTCTTTCATTTTATTTACGCACTCAAGACCATTTACTGCACGCTCTGTATTAATATTATACATTGCAAGCAATGATGATATTATTTCATAATTAATATCGTAATCTTCAGCAACTAATATATTTAAGCCTTCTAAATCAGAATAATCATTTTCAAGCTCAATAGATTTATTTTCATTACCTAGTATTTCATTTATCTTTTCATATACTTTAGATTTAAAGAATGGCTTATTTAAAAATCCCTTTACATTTGAATTTAAATTATTATTGTCAATATCCTTTAAATCATATGCAGTAATTAAAATTATAGGTAAATAACCTATTTCGTCTTTTATTTTTACAATTTCATTAATTGAATCTATATCATAATTATGAATTAAAATATTATAGTCTTTTCCATCCTTATGATTATTTTTAATTAAATCAATGCCATCTATACTAGATTTTGCCGTATCAACTATTAAGCCAAGTGATTCAAGTGTTTCTTTAGATGATTTTAAGAAATATTCATCAGGATCTATTAATAATACATTCATTGAATCAAGCATAATATTATCTACTTGTTTCTTAGAAGGGGTTAAATCTAATGTGACAGTAAAGGTTGTACCTTTTCCTAATTCACTTTGACACTCAATGTTTCCTTCCATTAAATCGACCATTCGTTTAGTAATTGCAAGTCCAAGACCAGTACCTTGAATACTATTTACGCGGCTATCAACCTGACGTTCAAATGGTAAATACATATTCTTCATAAATTCAGGACTCATACCAATTCCAGTATCTGCAACTTCATATATTATTTTAATATAGCCTTCCTTTTGACTTATATCTTCTTTTAATTTGACACTTACCTTTCCATTGTTCAAAGTATATTTAATAGCATTTGAAATAATATTTATTAATACTTGATTTAATCTAAGCATATCAGCATAGATAAATTCTTTTTCAATATGCTCTACATGAAAGCTAAAATCAATATTTTTTTGTTTAACTGTTCCTAAAGATATATTAATAAGATTTTCTACAACATCAATTATTGAGAAATCTTGTGGACAAAGAGTTAATTTTCCACTTTCAACCTTAGAAATATCTAAGATATCATTAATTAAAGTTAATAAGTGATTACTTGCGAGTGTAATCTTATGTAAATTATCTTTAATTGATTCCTTATCTTCAATATTCTTTTCTGCAAGTGTTGTAAATCCTACAATCGCGTTCATAGGTGTTCTAATATCATGTGACATTGCTGATAAGAAATCAGTTTTAGCTTTATTTGCCGTATCTGCTTCCTTGGCTGCAAATTGAAGCCTTTTATTGAAGTAGATCATAAATGTTAAATCAAACATAAATAAAACTAAAAGACCAATTGAAACAAAGCCAATCAAAAGCCAATTTTCAGCATTAACATTTAAATTTTTCATTGGCATTAAGCTTATTAACGTCAAGTCAGTTTTACCACTATCAGTACTATCAAATGGTGTATGGGCTGAAATACATTCTTCGCCATAAGAATTATACATAGTAAATGAGCCTGATGATGTAGTTATTTTATTAAAGAACTCATTTTGTGTCGCAGAGTTATTTTTATTATAAGATTTATAGAATTCAAAGAAATTTGAATTTTTAAATGAATATCCATTGATAATATAATTACCATTTGAATCTATAATAGCGAAATCAGTATTTTTAAATTCTTCTTGAGGGAATATCCATTTATCGATTAATTCTTGACTTGGAAGCACTCTAAGTAATATAGCTTCCTTTGGAGTTCCACTTTCATATAATGTTATATTATTACAGAAAGCAATTGATTGATCACCACTAATATAATTTGTAAATTCACGTGATACATTTACTGATGTACCAATTTCATGAATCCAGCTTAAATCCTTTAAAAAATCATAATTTGCATATCTAACTACAAAATCATCAGTAGTACCAGTTCTTGGTTTAGTAGATAAACCTTCCTTTGTTTCTTTATCTATAATATGTGCTGATGCATTTGGTAGTACATGAGATACTCTTATAAAGGAAATAGCCTCTTCAATAGTCATATTTTTACTATTGATATAATGAGCCCAAACATCACAAACTCTTTGTTCTCCCTGTAAATAATTATCAGTGACATGCTCCATAGAAATTGTTACATTTTCAAAATGCTCTATTTGTCTTTTTTTCATATCCTTATTTTCGTAATAAGAATAAATGCTTACAAAAAATAGCATTGCAATCATAATTATAATATTAACTAAAATAATCCATAACTTTTTCAAAATGAATGTCACCTCCCTTGTGTTATCATCTAATAATAAAATATTTATTAAATTTTTATCGCGTTTTCATATAATAATTATATCAAAATCCAGTTATTTTTACTATATATTTTTATATTTTTTCTACCTCTTCTTTAATAAAAAATATAAAATATAACCAATTGAATATTAAATAAAAATATTATATCACGATTAATTAAAAAAAGGCTTGATGCACTTTGCATCAAACCTATTGTTGTTAGATTTGCTTGTACGCCAATTTTAATGTAAAAATTGCACGTTAAACATTATAAATTCATCCTAAAACTCCAATTATTAACAGTTCTATCTTTATATGTAAGTCTTTCTTCTTTGATAAGAGAAAAACCGTTTTTAGTATAAAAATTAACATTATGCTTTTCATTAGTTGTAACAGTGATAAGATTACCGTTTTTTTCTTTAACAAAAGGTAATAAAAAACTATTTATAGCATCTGAGCCAATACCTTCACCTTGATAATTTGGGTCAACTACTAAAAAGTAAAGATGCCACGTGGCTCTTTAATACTTTTTACAACAATTTCTGTTTCATCAGAAAGCTTAAGAAACTTTAAAGCATTGAATAATCCTAGCTTTAATATAGGCTTTATGCCTCCAGATAAGACATAATCTAAAAATCCTACAGGCTTATCAGTAGGAGCATCGATAATAACCAAGTCAATAACTTTTCCATCATTTATACCAATATAACATTCATTTTTTCGGATTGTGGCTTTAAATAATGACTTCATAAAACTATTATAAAAAATATGATATCTTTTTTCTGTTTTAAAATCATCCTTAACAATTTCAAAAAGAGGATAATTTTCAAAAGCTTTAATAAATATATTTATTACTTCTTGTTCATAAGATTTATTATATTTCTTATATTCAATTGAACTAATTATATTGTTTTTCATATTTATTCTCCGCTATAAATCATTAATTTTCTTTAACCATAGTATAATTTATTTTCATTTATAATTCTACCAAAAATTTAATTAGCAAACTAAATTATACGTTTATTATTTACAAACTTTAAGAAAAAATTTATAAGTGTTAAAAAAGTTTATTTTAACCTTTTTCAATATGACCTATAAAAATAATATTCTAAATAGTGGTTTAACGATTTAAATTAATATAAATTCTATATACACAACTAAATCTATAATTAATGTATAAATAATCTATAATCATTAAATACTATTAGTTTTATCACTATATAAATAAAATAGCCAATACTTTCGTATCAGCTATACTTTACTCTAATGCAATATTTAAAATCTCTTTTAGTTATATATTATCTTTTGATTTTTCTTGTTGTTGTTTTTTCAAATTCAAAATCTCTATATATGATTTTTGAAATTCTTTTATATGGAGGCATTTGATGATTTAATAAATCTATTTCTTTATCTATTTTTTTATTATCATCTATATATACTTCAGCAACAATAATATCATTTTCACCTTTTACAACAACTTCTTCTACACCATCAATTTCATATATTTTCTTTTCTAATTCCTCAGCAGATATATTTTTACCATTAGATAGAATTATTAAATTTTTAATTCTACCTGTTACAAAAACAAAACCATTTTTATCTTTATAGCCAATATCTCCCGTATGAAAATAATCATTTTTTATTGCATCTGATGTTGATTTTTCATCTTTATAATAGCCAAGCATTACACTATCGCCTTTAACACAAATTTCACCATCAATTATTTTAACATCAAGACATGAAATTGGCATACCTACTGAATTTTTAATACTTTTTTTATATCTATTAACGCTAACAATAGGTGAACACTCAGTTATTCCATAACCATTGAATACTTTTATACCAATGCTATCAAAAAAATCAATATATTTTTGATCTAAAAATGCTCCACCACATATAATATTTTCTAGATTTTTACCAATATTAGATGTGATTTTTTTAAAAAATATTTTTCTTAGGTCAATACCAATTTTTCTTAATCTATCACTTAATTTTATTGCGTTAGTTAATTTATCTAAAGAATTATTTTTCTTTGCAGTTAACCATATATTTTTATATATTGTTTCTAAATATAATGGAACTAATGCTAAACTTTTAGCATTATAATATTTTAGTTCCTTTGTAAAATATCTTATTCCTTTAGAAATATAAACAGGACATCCGCAAATATATGCACCAATTATATTAACAGACAAAGCGAAAGTATGATGAAGTGGCAATGTCAAAACTGAATATCCCTTTAACCATAAACTAAGGCTTGCATAATAACTATCATAACAAATATTTTTTTCAGATAACATTACTGCCTTAGGTAAGCCTGTAGTGCCTGATGTAAAAATTATTGCGCAAAGATCATCTATACCTCTTTTATATTCATAATATTTTTTATAATTATTTAATAATATATTATCGATTTCATCCATTGATAATATATTTATTTTTAATTCGTTATTTAATTTATTTGCTATATCTTCATATGATTTTGAATAAATTAATAATTCACATTCTCCTCTTTTTAATAAATCAGATAAATCTGAAAAAGGAAGATCTTTATCTAATGGAACAATTATATTATCAGAAAAAATAGATGCAAAATAGCTAATAATCCAATTATAGCTATTTTCACCTATTAGAGCTATTTTTTTATTATTATAAATTTTACTTAAATAAGTTCCCAGTTTTAATACATCATAATAAAAATCACTTACACTCTTTTTTATTTCTTTTCCTTCATCACCATATAAATATAAGATATTATTTGGATCATATTTAACTCTTAATTCAAATATACTTTTAAAATTAATATCTTTTAATTTTTTATAATGATTCTTTAAATTTTTCATCTACATTTTTCTTCCAAATATTTTAATATATCATCTACATTTAAAAAGTTAAATATATCCTTATCTTCAATTTTTATATTAAATTCATCTTCAAAATCAGAAACAATAGCAACTATATCAAGTGATGATAAGGCAAGATTTCCAACTAGTGAAGAATCTTCTTTTATTTCACTTTCCGTATAATTTTCTAATATTTTTTTTACCTTATCAAACATTTTAATCCTCCACTGTTAAATCCTTAATTGATAATTCATTATTATTAAGAACCTTATTTATTATATTTGAAATTTCATTTAATATTTTTATTGCCTCAACATCTTTAATTTTTATATTATGATCAAAATACATATTAAAGGTTTTAGTATTAAAATTCTCTTCTATTGCAAGAGTAACTACATTTCCAAAAGCCATTGAGAAATACTCTTTTATTCTTAAATTAGAATCTGTATTTATAGTTGCGTTGCGGAAGCTTATATAAAAATCAGTATATAATCCATTTACTTCTTTTGGTTTAACATATCCTCTTACACGTCTTAATAATGATATAGTCTTTTCTTTATTTAGAACTAAAAAATCTTTAAACGACATTTTACTAGATACTTCTAATAACAATGGTAATTGTAATGCAGCTAGACCAACCATATTTTTTTCAATAAGACCTAATCTATTAGCATTAATCATTCCAACATAAAACTTATCATTTTTTATTTTATTATATAGTGCTATACCTATAGCACTAATAAAAAAGACGCTTTCAGATATTTGATTCTCTTTACAGTAATTTTTTATTTTATTTGATACTTCTATATCAAATGCAAATTCTTTTCTTTTCCCTTTAAAAGAATAAATCCTACCAGGAAATATAACAGTTTGATTTGGATATTTTAACCATTCATTTTTAAAATATTCTTTATCTATAATTCCTCTTTCACTTAATTCATAATTTTTATTATTTTCTATAAAATAATTATATTCATAAGATTTAAATTCTTCATTATTTAAAGATTTTAATAATTGGTTTGCGATTAAATACATTGACCAACCATCAGATATTATATGATTCATTTTTATAAATGCACCACTAGCATTTGGTAATTGTATTAGAATAATGTCAAAGCATGATAATTCATTATCCATTAATCCTAATTTCTTTTTATTTTTTTTAATTCTATTTTGTAACTTCAAATAATTAAATAATAAAAAAATATTATGTGACTTTTTTTTCTTTATTTTATCTTTTTCATCATCACATACTATCTTATAATTTTGAGGAATAGTTGCATAAATCTTTCCAAATTCGTCCATTTCTTCAATAGAGTTAAAAAATTTTATTTTAAAATTTTTCTTTTTGTATGTTTCAAAATCCTGATAAGTTTTTTGATTTTTTTCAATAAAATATGTACGAAGAGTCTTATTTTCTCTTAAAAGATTATTTACTGCAATTTGTAATTCTTCATCACTATATTTTTTAAAAAGAACAGCACTACCACATAAGGTTAAACTTTGATTTAATCCCCTTTTATTGACTGAATGCATAAATAATTGAGCATTATTTAATTCAAACATAAAAATATCCCATCCCAAATTTAATTTACAATAAATATACTTCTATATTATTATACCATAGATGAATAAAGAAACAAATAAAAGAGTTTATCTAGCTTTTTAATACATATAAATGAAAAAAAGGCTTGATACAGTATTGTATCAAACCTACTATTCTTTAATGTTTTAAAAATAATCCTTATCTCTTTTTAAATAATAACAAATTAGGATTTTTACCTTCTTCTTCGTATGTACATACTAAGATATAATCAGCATTAGCAACAACACCATAACAGAATTTATCACTTTCAAGTTGTATTCCTAAATATGTTATTTGATCATTTAAAAATTTTGCTTTAATTCCGCTTGGAAGTGGATATTCTAAATTTACATAAGAACCTATTAATGCATTTAAACTTTCTACTTTAGGCATTCCTTTAATATGTAAATCATTTATTTCTTCTATAAGTTCTTTCTTAAAAGCTTCAAATTTGCCACCATCGCTTAAATAATCATGATTTTTCCAATATTTTAAATTTGGTAGCATATTTTTCATATAGGAACGAGCCTCTTTTTCATTAAAACCTGATTTAACCATATGTGGAACACAAACATTTATGAGTGAATCCATATCATGATAAGTGTATGTTCCATCAGCATAACACCATTTACAATAATCCTCATTTAGTGTTCCGTTACTATTATGACCAATTAATTCATCAGTAAGTGGCATACCGCAGCATTGACAAATTAGTTCTCTAGGGGATCCTAAAAGTGTGTTAATTGAAACATTAAATATATTAGATAATAATTTTAAAGTTTCAGTATTTGGGATAGTTTCCCCATTTTCCCAACGTGAAACTGCTTGTCTAGTTACAAACACTTTTTTCGCAAGTTCATCTTGAGATAAACCATGTCTATTTCTTAATTCCAATAATATATCTTTTGTTTTCATCGTTTCTCACCTCTAGCATCATTATATAATATTAAGAGAGCAAAATCACGCAACAAGTTGTTGCTATGAAAAGTATACAATAAAAGGTGTTTTTTCAATTTACCACGAAAATGCAACATTTAATATAAAAAATGGCCGAGTACAAATCTAAAAAAATTAAAAAACACCAAAATAGAGCTCGTAATAATCTAAATTGATGCAATATTTCTTCTTATATTTTAAATAAATGGCTTAGTTATACGCTTTTTATAACTATATAATGAAAAAAGGTCTGATACTTTATTGTATCAAACCTATTGTTCTATAATGAATATTTCAATTTAAAAATGTAGAATTTGTGCACCCCTAAATTTTTAGAATTCAAAATATTATACTGTAATTAGAACTCTATTTGTATTATTCTTCTCCTAATTTCAGTGTTACATTGCTTTTATTTAGCAAACTATTAAGTTCACTTTGATTCATATTTATATGACCTAATTTAGTATAACTCCAGCTATTTGTTCCAAAGAAAATTACAATTTGATTACTTGAATATAAAACTACATCACCTGGATTTGTGGTTATTTGTGAGTCATTACTTGTAATAGTTTTACCTATTGAACCAACTTGTTCAAATCCTCCATATTGATGCATCGTTATTGTAATTCCTTTTTTAGCATATTCCATTAATTCATTTATAGAATCGTTCTTTTCCCAAGTAATATTAACAACAATATTATCTATTTTCATAACAAAAATACCCTCCTCACTATCCATCTCACCAGTATTTTTTGGGTTTTCAGTTTCATTAGTTTTATCTAAATCGCTTAAATTATTATTGTTATTTGAACATCCTAACAAACTAAAACCAATAATAATGAAAATGGTAAAAATAATCTTTTTCATCAAATATTATCCTTAATAAATTCTTCAATTTTGTCAAATGGAATTTTGTTATGTTCTCTTCCACCATCATACAAATCACAATGATTAGCATTTTTTACTATAAATAATTCTTTATTATCACCTTTTAGGAGTTTAAATGCATTTTCACTAAAATATTTTGAGTGTGCATCTTCACCATGAACAAGTAAAACAGCACTTCTAATTTCTGATGCATAAGTAAACAATCTAGTATTAAGTAATGATGTTCCTGCGGTAACATTCCAACCACCATTGCTATTCAAACTGCGTTTGTGATAGCCCCTGTCTGTCTTATAATAATCATAATATTGCTGAACAAACCAAGGCATGCCTGTTGGATCTTCTACAACTCCACCAGCAAGAGCATAAGTGCCATTTTTAAAATCAACTGTTCTTTGATTATTTATAGCCACTCTCATTTTATATCTTGCTTCCTCATTGTCCTGCTCATCAAAATAGCCATTTCCAGAAACTCTACTCATATCATACATGGTCATTGCAACTGTTACTTTTATTCTTGTATCAATGCAGGCAGTTTGAATTGCCATTCCACCCCAACCACAAATTCCAATGATTGAGATTTTATTACTATCAACTTCTTCCAAGTTTGATAAATAATCTACTGCTGCTTGAAAATCTTCAACATTTATATCCGGACTATTCATATACCTTGGCTCACCACCACTTTCACCTGTAAATGATGGATCGAACGCAATTGTAACAAATCCACGACTTGCCATTTCTTGAGCATATAGTCCAGAATGTTGTTCTTTAACAGCACCAAAAGCACCGCAACAAGCAATTGCAGGAAGCTTCCCACTTAATTTTTTTGGTGAAAAATAATCCGCAACAAGTTCTATTCCAAAATGATTTTTAAAACTTACCTTTTTATGATTAACATTTTCATTTTTAGGATAACATTTATCCCATTCATTTGTTATATTTTTCATTATTTCTTATCTCCTTTTGGTATTCTATCTAGTTCAAGAGTTGCATCTTTGCACGACCAATTTCTAACCGCAGATTCCGTACCAGCATCAATGGCTGCTTTATAATATGCTTTCTTAAATTCTATTTCTTGTTTATAATAATTAAGTTGTGCAATTTGATCATCTATGCTTTTTTCTTGCTCAAGTATCATTTCAAGACGTTTTTCAAGTGAAGCATCACCAAGTGCACATAGATCAATATACTCCTTGATTTTCTTTATTGGCATATTGATATTTTTCAAGCAATTCAAAACCCTTAGCCACTCAAAATCTTTTTCCTCAAAAATTCTTATGCCATTTACTCTCTTAACATTAGGAAAAAGACCTTCTTTATCGTAGTATCTAAGAGTATAGGTTGACACATTCATCATTTTTGCAATATCTTTTATTGTGTAAATCATACAATCACCCTTTAATAATATTATAAGAGTTAGAGTTAGCTCTAAGTCAAGCATTTTTTAAAATTCAATACAATTTTCAAAATTTTGGTAATAAATAATTTAAATAAAAATCGTAATTCAAGCGTTCTTTAAATCCTTCGTCTTGACTTAATTGGTACAATTTACATTGACTTTAATAAAAACTCTGGTTATAACACAAATAAATGATTCATTAAAAGATATATTATTCCATAATTAAGTTGAATTTTTAATAAAAGATTTTTTAATTTAAATTTATTTCATAATTATTAATATTTTTATGATTTTTTAAAAAAGAATAATAAAAAATATAGCCTACTATAGTTGTTATTATTTCTGTTATTGGATAAACCATCCAAAACCAATAAAGGCCATAAAAATGAGCTAAAATGTAGCCTATTGGAACAAAACAAATAACAGTTCTTACAATTGTTAAAATAATACTTCTTATAACATAGCCTACAGATTCAAAAAAGACTGGAAAAA
>Ga0247610_10000933_pt1 | contig 38204 bp, 27 predicted proteins | sample 174DNAGHGhighgp2_FD_193483 | JGI IMG/M metagenome (GOLD analysis project Ga0247610, IMG submission 193483) | Sheep rumen microbial communities from Palmerston North, Manawatu-Wanganui, New Zealand - 1742 DNA GHGhigh gp2 | ecosystem: Host-associated > Mammals > Digestive system > Stomach > Rumen...
CACGACGGAAAAACCATCTCAGAAACTTCTGAACTCCTCGGCTTTGAATATCCGCAACATTTTACTCGTGTATTCAAAAAACACTTCGGTCTCACTCCCAGCGAGTTTCTACGAAAATGAGAAACGAGGTATCTCTCTTCGGACATAATGGAGTTTGTCGAATTTTATCCAGTTAATAAAATATTTACTGCCGAAATGACTTTCATAGTTGTTTTGCGAAAATTTAGAAAAACTCCGTCGATTTGCAGAAAACTTACATTTAGGCGAGTTCTCTTTCTATACCACAGAAGTTAACTCAAAATGAAATGTTTTTCATGAAAACGTTTTTCAGTCAAAAGGAAAGTGGAATGAGAAGGGGAGAGTATAAATTGGTTCATCGTCAGTAAAAAGAAAAATGCAATTTTGGGGAAACATCTAGTCGTTTCATTCGGCAAAGTTTAGGTTTACGTTTACCCATGTATATATACATGCATCTCTAAACTTAAACCTAAACTTATGGTATTGAATTCCATCCATTTTTCTTTTAATCGAAACCAAAATTTGGTAACAGGATGTTGTTTTCACCTTAATATAAATTAAAATCATACACGTTCTGCAAGAAAAACGTGCAGAATGAACGTAAAGTCAGAATAAATCATTAACTTTGCAAACAGAGTTTGCAGAATGTGCTTTTGGGATTATCTCCCATCTAAAGTATGTGATGCGTCTATAGTAAAAATGGTCAGTCAAGATGTTGACCAGATTGTTGACCAAATAGAAAAGTAACTCTAAAGATTAAGATTGGATTAGATGAAGACAGAATTAATTACGTAAGTGACAATTTTTGCAGAAGAATACGAGTCAGAAACGTGCAGAACGTGTATGATTTGCATTCGGAATGTTGACCAGTCCTTTCGTAAGTCATTGATAATCAGTATCCGTTAGCCGCCGCACAGGCTGCTGTAGAGGAATAATAGCTAATCAGCTGACTATGAATAAGTTGGGCGTAACTTTCTTTGTAATAAGGGGTTACACCCTCTTTTATACCTCAACGATATCAGAGGTAAATATGGATAACCAGCGGATTCGAGTCGTCGGTGATGTCGAGCAGATTGGTCATGCTGGGCTGGCGCGTGCGACCGTTATAACGGAAGTGTAGGTTCGTATGCTTGTCGAAGTTCCAGCGCAGGTTCACTCGCGGGGCGATGTTAAAAACCTTGCGCGTCACCTCCGGATATTCCTGGCCCATGTATTTATAGTTGAGCGTGGTGCGCTGGGGCAGCAGGTCGAGGCCAATGCTGAAGTAGTAATTCTCGCTCACACGGCGGAAACTGAGGTTGATGGTCTGGTTGTAGTTGCGGTACTCGCTGAACTGGCTCAGACGGTTAGCCACCGAGTCGGCACCATTCAACACATAGTGCATGTCGTCCATGAATCGCAGCACGGCGTCGATGTCGTAGCGGTTCGCCGCCATGCTCTCGACGAGCGTCTGATAGGCGTCGCTATCGTAGATGAAGGCGCGGCGGTTGTTGCGACTGTAGCTGTAGTCGTAGGTGTAGCTCAGTTGCAAGTAGGTGCGGTCGGCAATGGGTTCGCTGTAGGCCAACTGTCCGCTCAGGCCGAAGTTGCGCGAGGGCGTGTCGTAGTAGCGGTTGTTTTGCTGCGACGTGCCCTGCGTATCGTATGTGATGCGGGCAGCCGATAGCTGCTCGCTCGTTCCGTCGCCGTAGTTGCTCTTGATGAGTAGCGTCACGTTGCGGCCCTTGTTGCCCATTTTGCGGTTCAGTTGCAACTCGCCGCTCAGGTTGGTGCTCGTGTTGATGCTCATGTTGCGGTTGGCATTCGTGTTGACAACCATCTCCATCAGTTGGTCGCTGTACGAGCCCGACGTCGAATAGCCGCGCCCACGATTGCGCTGATAGGTCAGGTTGGGGCGGAAGATGATATTCGTCATCGTGTCGGGCTTCCAGTCGAAGCGGAAGTTGCTCGTCAGTCGGCGGTTCGACGTCAGATTCTTCGAGTAGTCCTGCGCAAACCGTGCCAGCGAGGCATTGAAATATTCCGTCGTCGATGCATTCTCATTGTCGCTGCCGTCGTAGCGATAGCGCACGCTGCCGCCCGTCTCAAGTTTCGGCTTGGCTGTGGCGAAGTTGGCGCCAATCTCCTTGCTGCTCCTCAGACCTTCGCTGCCCCATCCCCAGCGACCGCCACCGCCGCCGAATCCCATGTCGGCCACATTGTTGGCATTGCCGATGAGCGTCGCCTGGAAGTCATCCTTGAATCGGTTCACGTTCAGGCGCTCCGCATAGCGGTGCTTCGTGCCTGCACCCAGGTTCACGTTGCCGAACCAGCCGTTCTTCATGCCCTTCTTCACCGTCAGGTCCAGCACCGTTTCCTCCTCGCCATCGTCGATGCCCGTCACGCGCGAGCGGTCGCTCTTCCGTTCGTAGGTCTTCAGCTTGTCGATCATGTCCGTGGGGATGTTCTTCATCGCCACCTCCTTGTCGTTCAGGAAGAACTCCTTGCCATCGACCAGAATCTTCGAGACCTCCTTGCCGTTGATCTTGATGGTGCCGTCCTTATCCACCTTCGCGCCCGGCAACTGCTTCACCAGCGCCTCCAGCGTCGAACCCTCCGGCACGCGATAGGTCGCCGCATTATACACCAGCGAGTCGCCCTGCACCTTCACCTTCACGGCGTGGCTCTTCACCACCACGCCCTCCAGTTCCAGACTCTTCCACACCGCGGTATCAACTGCCGCCGTGTCCCTAACGTCATCCTTACTCTGTGCCATTGCGCTGGCACTCGCCAGCATTGCAACCAATATAAAAACTACTTTCTTCATTGTCATTTCGAATTTGTGCGGCAAAATTACAACCCTTACGCGCGAAATAAAACAATAATGTGTGCGAAGCGGGAAAAATCGCGGGTTAACCCTCCGTCTTTTCGATAAATTGTTGCAAAACGGAGGGGGATTCGTTATTTTTTCCTGTAATTCGCAACGTAATTGGAGATTTCTTCGTATCTTTGCACCCAAAATGAAACAGGAACTCAGACGACATATCGCATCGTGGTTGCTATTGGCGGTGTTTGTGCCAATGCTAGTGCTGTCGTCGGTTCACATCCATGACGAAGTCGAGACGATAACGACGGAGTGTGCCGACTGCGTACACCACAACTGTCATGGTCATATTGCGGCTATGACCACGTGGGCTCACGACTGCGTGCTGTGCCAGTTTCTGACGCTGACGATGCTGACGGCTGCGGCTTCGGTCGTGGTATTCCTGTTGAGAAGGGGGATGCGTGTGTTTGCCCCCATCGACTGCCGTGTGGCCATGTTGGCGCGCGGTGTGGTCTGCCTGCGCGGGCCTCCAGTTAGTTTGAAAGGATAATGGTTTGCTGCGACTCAGTCGCGACAGACAGTACAATCTCATCATTTCAAACAGGCATCCAATATGATTACATCTTTATTGGCTGTTGCTTTGGCGTTAAGTGAACCGGCTGACACGACCATCACGCTGCAGGGTGTGACGGTGAGCGGGCAGCGGCAGCGCGACTTCCAGATGCGCTCGTCGCAGTCGGCGGTGCAGGTGAGTCACGACTATCTGCAACAGCATTTCTCAGGCAGCCTTATGCAGACGCTGGAGGGCGTGCCTGGCGTGAAGGCTATGGCCATCGGCTCGGGGCAGTCGAAGCCTACGATTCGCGGTCTGGGGTTCAACCGCATGGCGGTGACCGAGGATGGCATAAAGCACGAGGGCCAGCAGTGGGGCGACGACCACGGGCTGGAGATAGACCAGTTTGCGGTGGACCGCGCCGAGATTATCAAAGGTCCGGCGGCTCTGCTCTACGGCTCGGATGCCATCGGCGGCGTGCTGAACCTGTTCTCGAACCACATCCCCACGGAGCGGTTGGAGGGCGCGGTGCAGTTGTTCGGTCGCTCGAACAACGAGCAGCTGGGTTCCTCGGCCAAGGTTGGCGGAAGGCTGGGCAAATGGTTCTACCGTGCGAACATGACGCTGATAGACTATGCCGATTACAAAGTGCCGACGGACAGCATACAGTATTACTCGTATTATATCAAGCTGAAGGACGGGCGGCTGCGCAACACTGCCGGGCTGGAGCGCGACGGCAGCGTGATGGTGGGCTATGCGGGTTACCGCTTCCACACCGATCTGCGCGTGTCGGACTCCTATGCCAAGAGTGGCTTCTTTGCCAACGCCCACGGCCTGGAGGTGCGTCTGAGCGACATCGACTACGACCGTTCACGGCGCGACGTGGACCTGCCCTACCAGTGGGTGAACCACCTGAAGGTGCTGAGTCATACGTCGTGGCAGACCGACCTGTGGACGCTGGAGGCCAACGTGGCCTATCAGAACAACCTGCGCGAGGAACGCTCGGAGCCTGTGAGCCACGGCTACATGCCGAAGCCCGACGGCACGCTGGAGCGCCGCTTCAACAAGAGCACGCTGACGGCCAACATAGGGCTGCGCCTCGGACTGGGCGAGCACCACGAACTGAGCGCGGGCCTGAATAGCGAGTATCAGCACAACCGTCGCGGCGGCTGGGGTTTTATTATCCCCGACTTCGAGACACTGAGCCTCGGGGCATACGCCTTCGACCGCTGGACGCTGAGTGAAAAGTTGAAACTGAACGCCGGCATCCGCTTCGACCACGCTCATACGCGCATACATAGTTATAACGACTGGTTCCCGACGCCGACGACTAATGGCGACTCCGTCTACGTGCAACGCTCGGCCGACATCCGTCGCAACTTCAACAGCATTACGTGGTCGGCAGGCGTCAACTACAGCGTGGGCCAGTGGGTGTTGAAGGCTAACATCGGAAAGAGCTTTCGCGTGCCCATCCCTAAGGAACTTGGCGCCGACGGCATAAACTACCACATCTTCCGCTACGAGCGCGGCAATGCCGACCTCGATCCCGAGGAGTCGTACCAGATTGATGCGGGCATTCACTGGGACAACGACGTGCTGTGCATACAGGTCGATCCCTACGTGAACTATTTCCCCAACTATATCTACCTTAACCCCACGTCGCAGTACGTCGAGGGCTTGCAGTTGTATCACTACACGCAGGCCCGTGTGCTGCGCTACGGCGTCGAAGCGCAGGTGAACTGGAGGATGACGGAGCACTGGGATGCCGAGCTGAAGGGTGAATACCTGAAAGCCGAGCAGAAGTCGGGCGAGAAGAAGGGCTACACGCTGCCGTTCTCAACGCCGTGGTCAGTTGACACCGGCATCAAGTATTCGTTCAACTGGCATGGCGAGGGATTCGTGGGGCTGAACGCCCACATCGTCGGCGCACAGCATGAGATTGTACCCCCCGAAAAGCCCACCGACGGGCACTGGACGCTGAACCTCTCGGCGGGAAAGAACATTCCGCTGGGACGAAACACCCTGAAAGTGGCGCTGCATGCCGACAACCTGCTCGACAAGCGCTACTACGACCACACCAGCTATTACCGCCTGATTGACGTGCCCGAGCCGGGCCGCAACGTGTCGATGATGGTGGGGCTGGAGTTCTAATGTATAACAAGTAATAAAGCAAAATCAACAATGAAAAAGTATATTTACATGAGCCTCTTGATGGCTCTCGCGTGTGTGTTCACCCTTAGTTTCTCATCTTGCAGCAAAGACGATGATGACGACAAGCAGCCCGCCCCCGTCATCACCCTCCACGAGGCCAACATCGAGGGCGACGAGCTCTGCACCCAGGCCGATGTGGAGGCCAAGGGTCGTACTGCTTCAATCCTCCTGTTGATCGAGAGCAAGGACGGTACGGTAAAGGTGACCCGTCCTGTGACCGATAGCAAATATATCGGCGTGCTGAATATCGATGGCTTCCACGTTCATACTGATATCGCTGGCAAGAACGTTGTAGAGGGCGATGTGCTGAAACTGACCGTCACCGATGCCCAGGGACTCTCTACCACCGCTCAGAAGAGTATTACGGAGGAAGAAGAGGAAGAATAATAACAAACGATATATATATATGCAGAAAAGTATTCTAATGATTTCACTGCTGTGCGCACTTAGTGCGTGCAGCAGTTCTGATGATGATGCGAAGGATATGCAGCAGCCCGTCATTACTGACCAAGGTGTCATAGCCAACCCCATCGACTGCCAGGTGTATCAGCGTGGCCAGACCATCCCCTTCCATTACGTCTTCACCGACGACACCGAACTGGGTGCCTACAACATCGAGATTCACAACAACTTCGATCACCACACACACAGCACATCCTCCGTCGAGTGCCCCATGGACGCGCAGAAGCAGCCCCAGAACCCCTGGGTCTACAACCGCAACTACGCCATCCCCGCCGCTCAGCGCAAGTACGATGCCCACGTCGACATCCCCATCCCCGCCGACATCGATCCCGGCGACTACCACTTCATGGTGCGCCTCACCGACCGTGCTGGCTGGCAGCAACTCAAGGCCGTCGCCATCAAGATTGTGGAGTAAACAGCAGACGCTGAAGGTGTGCTGGGACCTGTACAAGCCGTCGACCGCAAGGCCGCCGACCTGTCGCTCAGTTCGCCGCCAGCTGCCAGCAGTGCCTGATTAAAGGCTACCAGTGCCTGTTCCTGTCGTGCTTTGGCAATGCGGAGGTTGGCACGGTTCTGACCCTTGTTAAACAGTGGTTGCACCAGCGAACCGATGGCATTCAGGAGTATCTGACCAGGATTCACTATTTCACCCACGCTGTTTGTCCATCCTGCCGATGCTGAAATCGTCAGTTGCGGATAGAATGCGGCTCGTGCCACATTCACCTGTGCCATCTGCGCTTTCAATGCGTATTCCGCTGCTTTCACATCGGGACGGTTGGCAAGCGTTTCAATGGAGTATGTCGTGGTATCTGCTATGCAGACATCTGTGTTTCCCCATGTAGTGCGGCAGATGCTGTCATGCTTCTCGCCGATGAGTACCATCAGTGCATTCTCCGTGGTTTTCAATTGATGCAAAAGACCCTTTTCGGATGCAGCTATATTGAGATAAGCCGCACGAGCCTGACTGACAGCGGCTTCGTTTTGCATACCAACCTCTTTCAGAGCCTCCATCACCTCCACCGTCTGAAGTGCGTTGTTCATGCTCTGGCGCGTCACGCGCAATTGCTCGTCCATCATCACCAGCGTATAGTAGTGTGTTGCCACCGATGCTATCAGTTGTAGCCGCACCGCCCGCTCCGTCTCTGCCGTACTCCAATAGCTGGCCAAGACCGCCAGTGTTAGCCATAGTCTTGCTTCGATGCTCCTCCTATCCTTGTCCGCTATTTGCTCGTTATATGCTCGCTACTTGTTCGGTATTACACCGAACATTTACCGGACAAGTACCGGACATCTACCGAACATGAATAGGAGCTACTCCCTTGCACTATCCTTGTTACATTGGGGCTACTTACTGGTTATATTGGAGATGTTCTTAACCTGAATAATCGAAACAAGAAATTGGTAACTGGATGTGGTATTTGCCTTAATTTATATTAAAAATAAACACACTCTGCAAGAAAAACGTGCAGAAAGAACGTAAAGTCATGAGAAATTATTATTTTTGCAAGCAAAATTTGCAGAACGTGCGTAAAAGTCGTAATGCGATGAGTGTTCTAACAATTAGTGTTTAACAACTAAAATATCGAAACATGTAGTCGAAGTGGCAAAAATGGTCAGATATTTTGAGGAAATGGGGTGCAGAATGTGCAGTACATGCTCATAATGTTTCCCAAATTCGCCATAATGTGCTGATAATAAGCTCCCGTTAGCCGCCGCCCAGGCTGCCGTTGAAGAGTATTAGATAATTCTATGAATATTAAATGGTTGGGTGTAACTCTATAATGGAGTTGCACCCACTTTTACCAATAACATATGGACACGTTTATGATTTTGGGCTTTAGCCTTGACGCCTGGATAACTATTGTGACGGTGCTGGGCATGTTCAGTATTTTGTTGTTCACCAAGTGGCGCAGCGATATGGTGTTCCTCGGCGCTATCGGTGTGCTCTATGTCACGGGTGTGCTCAGTGCGAAGGATGCCTTCTCGGGCTTCAGCAGTACGTCGGTCGTTACCGTCGGTGTGTTGTTTGTGGTTGTTGCTGGACTGACGCATACCGGTGTGTTGCAATGGATTGTGAAGCATCTGCTCGGCACGCCAAGCAGTTACTGGAAGGCAGTGACGCGACTGATGCTGCCCGTAGCCGTGCTCAGTTCGTTCCTCAGCAATACAACGGTGGTGACGCTCTTCGTCAATATCGTCAAGATGTGGTCCAAGAAACTGGGCGTGTCGCCTTCGAAACTGCTCATTCCCCTGAGCTATGCCTCGGGCATGGGTGGCGTCTGTACGCTCATCGGCACACCGCCGAACCTCATTATCAGCGGACTCTATGAAGAGAAGACTGGCGAGGCCATGAATATCCTGACCACGACCATCCCCGGCCTGTTCTGTCTGGCTGTCGGTGTACTGTCGGTCATTGCTATGCGCCGCCTGCTGCCTGATCGCAAGGCGCCTGAAAGCGCGTTTGAGTCGACGGGGGAGTATACTGTGGAGCTACGCGTGCCATCGGACAATCCGTATATCGGTGAAACGCTGCGTGATGCCGGTCTCTTCCATGTCAAGGGTGGCAGTCTGATAGAGATGTATCATTTCGACGATGTCCCGATGCCCGTCACTGAGAACGAACCCATCATGGGCGGTGACCATCTGGTGTATGCCGGGCAGATAGACGAGTTGGTTGACATGGCCAGGAGCCACCAGCTGGTTAGCGCCGACCACCATGTGTTCTCGATGAGTGAGATAGACACGAACCGCCAGTTACGTACAGCCTATGTCGACTTCGGCAGCCGCCTGATAGGCAAGACTATCGGCGGCAGTACGTTTGAGAAGGACAACAACCTGACGCTGGCGGCTGTTGCCCGACGTGGCGAACGTATCAAAGAGGCGCCGCGACAGGTGGTGCTGCAGGCTGGCGACACGCTGCTGTTGGTATGTCAGAAGCATATCAATATAAACAGCTCAGGTCTGAAAAACACGGTCCATTTCTTCGACTCCGATGACGTGCCCAATATCGGACGTGGTACACTCATCTCCACCACTATCATGATTGCCATGGTTGTACTTTCAGCCCTCGGCATTATGCCGTTGCTGCAATGTGCCTTCCTCGCTGCCGCTGCCATGCTCATCTGCCGCTGCTGCAACATTGAGCAAGCCATGCACGCCATCAACTGGGAGATCCTGATGGTCTTCGCCGGTAGCGCCGTGCTCGGTCTTGCCATCCAGAAGACGGGTATCGCTGAGTGGTTGGCCAATGGCATCCTCGATGTCTGTGGCACCAACCCGATTGTGGTGATGACCGCTGTCTGTCTGGTTGGCACCTTTATCACCGAGTTCATCTCCAACACCGCAGCGGGCGCCATGTTCTTTCCCATTATGTACGAGGCTGCCGAGAAGCTGGGTTATGAGCCGTTCCCCTTCCTTGTCGCCCTCATGGTAAGTGTCAGCAGTAGTTTCGCTACGCCTATCGGCTCGCCCACCCACATGCTGGTCTACGGCCCCGGCGGCTACCGCTTCAGCGATTTCATGCGCATCGGCCTGCTGATGAATCTCATCATCCTCGCCGCCAACATTCTGATTGTGAATGTCGTCTATCCATTGACGCCATTGCCATAATCAGACAAATGATTTAGTTACAATTAAAAACTTACAATTATGGGAATGGAATCGCAACAATCGGCAATTAAATCAATGCCCGTCTGGTTGTGGACGTTGTTACTGTTGATCAGTCTGGTGCTTTCCTTAATTATGTATGGCATCGCCCAAGGTGTTATTTTTATTACCTCGCAGCCTTTGGCGCAATGCTTGGTTGGCGTGGTTGTTCCCGTTATGATGATAGGGCTTTATATGCTATTTGTAAAGTGGTTTGAGGATATTAATGCAAGGGATATTCCTTTCAATCGTTTGGCGCAGGATACGGCAAAGGGGTTTGGCGTCGGATTCGGTTTCTTTGTGGCTGTGGTATTGATCATGATGCTTCTAGGCCTCTATCACATAGACAGCATAGGAACAGACAAACCCATGCAAATCATATCGGCATTTTTCCTTTTCCTATTGGTAGGAACAGGGGAAGAAATCATTTTCCGAGGAGTGTTCTTCCGCTGGATTGACGAGAAATGGGGCTTTGTGGCGGCTCTGACTATTTCTTCAGTGTTTTTTGGTCTCGTACATATTTCCGAGTCTAATGCGACCTTGTGGTCATCATTGGCTATCGCTGTGGAGGCTGGACTTCTTCTTGGCGCAGCCTACAAATATTCTGGGACATTGTGGCTTCCTATTGGCATCCATTGGGCGTGGAATTTCACGCAAGGCAATATTTTCGGGTTTGAGGTATCTGGTAATGATGCAGGAGAAGCCCTCTTGAAATCAACAGTTAGTGGTCCGGACTGGCTTACAGGTGGAGCTTTTGGGGCTGAAGCATCGGTTATACCAGTTTTCTTGGGTCTAATATTGTCGGCATGGTACATATGGAAAATAGTAAAGAGAAACGATGAATAAAGACTATTGAAATGAAATACAGACTATTTATGAAGATGATGCTGTTGACAGCGGTTGTCAGCAGCTATGCTCAGGGACCGAACGGTTCCGGCGATTACTACATGAGTGCCGACGGTATGAAGGGAGCGGCACTGAAGACAGCGCTTTCCGGTATCGTTTACAATCGCGACGAGGGCGGCGACCTGAACACTGCCTACAAGGCGTTGTGGACGCATTTCCAGACGACCGATGCCCGAGCCGACGGTTCGGTGTGGGACATGTACTCTAACAAGCGCGCCATGACCTTTGGCGATGACCAGGACAAAGGTAGTGGTGGCAACACTGAGGGTGAGTATTACAACCGCGAGCATTCGTTTCCCAACAGCTGGTTCGGCGGAAAGGTGATGCCGATGTATACCGACCTGCACCACATGTATCCTACCGATAAACTCGTGAACAACAAGCGCGGCAACAACCCCTTCGGCGAGACGAACGGCGAGACCTTCAAGTCGGCCAACGACTTCAGTAAGCTGGGCAAATGTACCATCGAGGGCTATACAGGCACGGTGTTCGAACCCAACGATGAATACAAGGGTGACTTCGCACGTACCTATTTCTATATGGTGACCTGCTACGAGGAGAAACTGGCCGACTGGTATGCAAACTATCCCGAGTCGCAGCCTACACTCGACGGTCAGACCTATCCGGGATTGAGCAGCTGGCAACTGACGATGCTGATGAAGTGGGCGAAGAACGATCCCGTGAGCGAGAAGGAAATCAGCCGCAACAACGCCGTTTACGCCATTCAGAAGAACCGCAACCCCTTTATCGACTATCCTGAACTGGAGCGTTTTTTGTGGGGCGACCTGAAAGACGAGGCTTTCAGCTACGATCATTATTCGACGACGGGCATCGTTGAGCTCGAAGATTCATCGGTTGGCGGTCGCCTGCCGGAAGTCATCTTTGCACCCGATGGCAAGCAGATTGGGAAATTGCGTAAGGGTTTGAATATCATACGGTTAAAGGATGGCAAGGTGGTTAAGACTGTGATGGGCGTGCAAACTTTTGCGAACTAAGATAATGCATGCGAACTATTGCGAATACAGTTGCAAACTATTGCGAATAGAATTATTTGGAAGTATCGTTTATAAGTCGTAACTTTGCGCCATGATTCAGACGTTGACAATGACATCCGGCCTCGGCCTCACCGATCGTGAGTGGTTCCTATTGATAATAGGTATGGTGGTCTACGCCGTGCTCTTCGTGGTGACGGTTCAGAACAGTCGTCGAAAGATGATGGTCATGCACGAGAAGATCCGTGCGCTGCAGGAACTTCAGCAAGCACAGAGCACACAAAGCATCGCTCAGAACGAGGCTAAGATCGCTGAGTTGGAAACGCTGCTGAAGAAACTGGGTGACGAGAACTCGCTGTTGCGACTGGAACTCGAGGAGAAGAAAGCCACGCTCGACTATCATAATAAGGTGGCGCGGCTGGAGAATGAGAAACGCGAGCATGCGGAAACCATGATCTTCTCGTCGGATGTGTACCAGCAGATCCAGACCTGTCTGAACAGCGGGCGTAGTCTGACGTCGCAGGACTGGACGGAACTGACCGAGGTGGTGAACGGCGTCTACACGGGCTTCACCGAGAAACTCTACAGCCTCTACCGCATGTCGGAACAAGACTACCACGTGAGTCTGCTGATCAAGGTGCGGATCCAGCCGAAGGACATCGCGCTGCTGACGGCGCACTCGAAAGAGAGCGTGGCCTCGACACGCAGCCGCCTCTATTCGAAGGTGTTCGGCATGAAAGGCTCGTCGAAAGACTGGGATGACTTTATTTTATCACTCTAAAACGATACGACTATGATTGAGTATTTAGCACAACACTTGTGGCAGATGTGGGCCGTTGTGGCCGTGATCTGTCTGATCCTGGAGCTTACGGCAGGCGACTTCTTCATCATCTGCTTCTCCATAGGATCGGTATTTGCCGCCATCACGGCAGCTCTGGGCGGCGGTATCTATCTGCAGCTGCTGATGTTCGCCGTATTCACGCTCATCAGCCTCTTCTGGGTGCGACCCTTTGCCCAGCGCTACTTGCATAAGGGCGAGGACAACCGTGTGAGTAATGCCGATGCGCTGATCGACCGTCAGGGCAGGGTAGTGGAGACCGTCAAGGCCGACGGCTTCGGCCGCGTACAGATCGACGGTGACATCTGGAAGGCTGTGACCAACGAGCCCGCTGATATTCCCGAAGGCAGGAACGTGCGCGTGGTAGGCCGCGAGAGCACCATTATAACTGTGGTTAGTGAATAATTAAAAAAAAATATTAATCAATCAATTTAAATTATGGACATTATGAGTTATGTACTGATTGCCATCGTGGTTTGCGTGATTCTGTTCGCAAAGATGGCCCTTGTGATTATCCCTCAGTCGGAAACGAAGATCGTGGAGCGCCTCGGACGCTATTACGCCACACTGAAACCTGGTATCAACATCATTATCCCCTTTATCGACCGAGCCAAGTCGATCGTGGTACTGAATCACGGACGCTACCAGTATTCGACCACTATTGATTTGCGTGAGCAGGTGTACGACTTCCCCAAGCAAAACGTGATTACCAAAGATAACGTGCAGACGGAAATCAATGCCCTGTTGTACTTCCAGATTGTCGATCCCTTCAAGGCTACCTACGAGATCAACAACCTGCCCAACGCTATCGAGAAACTGACGCAGACCACCCTTCGTAACATTATCGGTGAGTTGGAACTCGACGAGACGCTGACCTCGCGTGACACCATCAACAAGAAGTTGAGCGCTGTGCTCGACGATGCCACCGACAAGTGGGGCGTGAAGGTGAACCGCGTGGAACTGCAGGACATCACACCTCCCGACTCTGTGCTGACAGCGATGGAGAAGCAGATGCAGGCAGAGCGTAACAAGCGTGCGCAGATTCTTACCTCTGAGGGACAGAAGGCTGCTGAGATCCTTGCTTCTGAAGGTGAGCGTACAGCTATCGTCAACAAGGCTGAGGCTGCTAAACAGGAGGCCATCCTGCAGGCAGAAGGTGAGGCCCAGGCACGTATCCGTAAGGCAGAGGCTGAAGCCAAGGCCATCGAGCTGATTACAGAGGCTGTCGGTAAATCGACCAACCCTGCCAACTACCTGCTGGCCCAGAAGTATATACAGATGATGCAGGAACTGGCTGAGGGCGACAAGACCAAGACCGTCTACCTGCCTTACGAGGCTACGAACCTGCTCGGATCGATCGGCGGTATTAAAGACTTGTTTAAGTCAGAATAATAAGTCAGAATAATACTTTTTTGCAAAAAATAGGGGCAGAATGATGCGTTTCTGAATAAAATTGTGTAAATTTGCACCCGATTTCGGCACTTTGCCGCTTTTCAACGCAAATTCATACTGTATGGTACACAATATATTCAAGGGACTGGGCATCGCCCTTATTACCCCGTTCAAGGAAGACGGCTCCGTTGACTACGAGGCTCTGATACGTCTGGCGGACTATCAGCTCAGCAACGGTGCCGACTTCTTTTGTATTCTTGCGACAACTGGAGAGACACCTGTACTCACCCCTGCTGAGAAACAGAAGATCAAGGACACCATCGTGGACTATGTCCAGGGGCGCGTGCCCATTCTGATGGGCTGTGGCGGTTATAACACGGCGGCTGTCGTGGAGGAACTGAAGAATGGTGATTTCCGGGGCATCGACGGCATCCTGAGTGTCTGCCCCTATTACAACAAACCTTCACAGGAAGGTCTCTATCAGCACTTCAAGGCCATTGCCGGCGCTACCAAGTTGCCCGTGGTGTTGTATAATGTGCCTGGTCGTACAGGTGTGAATATGCAGGCTGCCACTACCGTCCGTCTGGCCCGCGACTGCCAGAATATTGTGGCCATCAAGGAGGCCAGTGGTAATCTGGAGCAGGTGGACGAGATTATCAAGAACAAGCCCAACGACTTTGACGTCATCTCCGGCGACGATTCGCTGACCTTCCCGATGGTGAGCTGTGGTGCCGTAGGCGTAATCAGTGTTATCGGCAATGCCCTGCCAAAGGAGTTCTCGAAGATGATCCGTCTGCAGATGCGCGGCGAGTATGATCCCGCCCGAAAGATCCATCACCGTTTCACAGATCTGTTCTCGCTGCTATTCGTCGACGGCAATCCCGCCGGTGTGAAGGCGATGCTTTCGGAGATGGGATTCATCGAGAATGTACTGCGCCTGCCCCTTGTGCCTATGCGCATCAAGAATATGCAGCGCATGTCGGAAATCTTGAAGGAACTCAAGATTTAGCGAATAGTGAATAAAAGATTGTGAATAGTGGTTGAGTCGAAAGTCATACACGAGATCACCCAACTGACGGGTAAGGATGTGCTCTATATTGCAGAACGACGCAAGAAGGAGTTTACTTACCCCATCCATAACCATCAGGTGTATGAACTGAACTTCGTGGAGCATGCCCCAGGCGTGCGTCGCATTGTGGGTGATTCCAATGAGGTAATCGGCGACTATGACTTGGTCCTGATCACAGGTCCCGATCTGGAGCATGTGTGGGAGCAGAATACCTGTACCAGTGAGGATATCCACGAGATAACCGTCCATTTCGACATTGATTTCTCTGAAGATACAATCTTCGGGCGCAACCCCTTCAGGTCGTTGCAGAGAATGATGCATGAGGCCCAGAAAGGCCTGAGCTTCCCGATGGATGCCATCATGAAGGTGTATCCGATGCTCTGCACACTCAGCAGCATCAAGGATGGTTTCTATGCCTGTCAGCAGTTCCTCAGCATCCTCTATGAACTCTCGCGCTGTCCGGGTGCAAGGGCTTTAGCCACCAGCAGCTTCGCGAAGGTGGAGGTGGCCAGCGACAGCCGACGGGTGTTGAAGGTGAAGAACTATATCAATCAGAACTATATGAATGATATCCGTCTGGCTGATATGGCAGATATAGCGGGCATGAGTCCCAGTGCTTTCAGCCGCTTCTTCAAACTGCATACGGGCCGTAACCTGACGGATTACATCATCGACATGCGATTGGGGTATGCCAGTCGGATGCTCGTCGACAGTACGCATTCGATAGCGGAGATCGGCTATGGCTGCGGCTTCAATAACCTGAGCAACTTCAACCGTATTTTCCGCAAGAAAAAGGGTTGCAGCCCCTCGGAATTCAGGGAAAATTACCATAAAACGCGTATAATTGTGTAAAAAACGCACGATTTTCGAAAAAAGTGCCCAAAACATTTGGTCAGTTCGAAAAAAGTGCGTACCTTTGCACCCGCAAAATAGAAAGGGAAACCTCGAAGATGCAATAATGGGGTTCCGTAGCTCAACTGAATAGAGCATCTGACTACGGATCAGAAGGTTGTGGGTTTGAATCCCGCCGGAATCACAAGGAAGAGAGAAAGTCGATGGGCTTTCTCTCTTTTAATAAGGAAAGGAAGATGAAAGTCAGGAGATTTACGATTGTCACAGCACTACTCATTGCTACGTTGTCTGTCTGTGCCCAGCGCAAACAAATCGGTGAGGCGCGTACTTACCTGAAGAGCGGCAAGAATTTCGACAAGGCCGAGAAACTGATGACTGACCTGCTGAAAGACTCTGCCAACCGCGAGAACAAGCGCATCTATGAGATATGGTTCCAGAGCGTGCAGAAGCAGTATGACCTAGCCAATGAGAAATTCTATATGAAGAAGCAGCAGGATACGGCGCAGTTCTTCTCGATTGTCCGCCGATTGTTTACCATCTCCTTCCGTCTGGACTCCCTCGACGCCCGTCCTGACAAGAAAGGCAAGGTGGATCCTGAATTGCGCAAGGATATGGCCCGCGATATGATGGGCTATCATTCCAACCTTTTCTTCGGCGGCAGCTATTTGGTGAGGAAAGGGGATTTCAAGAAGGCTTTCGACTATTTTGAGACCTATATCGACTGTCGGCGTCAGCCGTTGTTTACAGGCTATGATTTCGCCGAGGATCCACATATGGCCGAAGCTGCTTACTGGGCAACCTATAGTGGCTATCGGATGCAGGAGCCTGTATTGACTCTGCGTTATCGTGACCTTGCCTTGACAGATACTGCCAAACGCAGTTGGACTTTGCAGTATGTGGCAGAGGCGTGGAAGACGTTGAAAGATGACTCTATGTATGTCGCCACGTTGTGGCAAGGCTTCAACGACTATCCACTTTCGAGCTATTTCTTTCCCCGACTGATGGACAGCTATCAGAACCAGCCTGAGAAGGCTCTGGAGGTGGCCGACCTGGCACTGAAGACCGACTCTACCAGCCAGCTTTTTCTCTTTGCCAAATCGGTGACACTACTGAAACTGGACAGGTTTGGAGAGAGCCTTGATTATTCAGACCGTCTGATCCGGCGCTACCCCGATATGGCCGAAGCCTATTATAATGCCGGTACGGCGTATGTGAACATCGCACTGAGAATGAACCCCCTGCGACAAAAGAAGCAGATCCGTCGGATGTATCAGAACGCACGGCCGTATATGGAGAAATATCGCGTTCTGTCGCCTGGCAATCAGAATAAATGGGCACCTGCCCTCTACCGCATCTATTTCAATCTGAACATGGGAAAACAATTCGATGAGATAGATAAAATCTTAAAGAAACAAAAAATATAGCACTTTATTGGATATGTTTGAGAAATTCTTCGTACCTTTGTGAATTGGAAATTATGAATTAATATATAACTTAAAACGAAGAATTATGGCTGATAATGCTCAATTGATTGCTCAGTGCGAGGCACGTGCAAAAGAATGGCTCGCTCCCGCCTTTGATGAGGAGACTCGTAAGGACGTACAGGCTATGTTGGATAATCCCGATAAGACTGACCTGATTGACGCTTTCTATCGCGATCTGGAATTCGGTACAGGTGGTTTGCGTGGTATTATGGGTGCCGGTACGAACCGTATGAACAAGTACATCGTCGGTATGGCCACACAGGGCTTTGCCAACTATATCAACAAGGCTTTCCCCGGCAAGCAGAGTTCAGTGGTGGTCGGTCACGACTGCCGTAATAACGGACGCATGTTTGCAGAGACCGTAGCCGACATCTTCTCGGCTAACGGCATCAGGGTGTATCTCTTTGAGAGCCTGCGGCCTACACCGGAAATCTCGTTTGCAATCCGTCAGCTTGGTTGTCAGGCTGGTGTGAATGTAACCGCATCGCATAACCCCCGCGAGTATAACGGCTACAAGGCTTACTGGGACGATGGTGCCCAGGTGCTCTTCCCTCACGACAAGGGTATTATCGACGAGGTGAACAAGGTGAAGATCCAGGATGTGAAGTTTGAGGGCAACAAGGATTTGATCATCCCCATTGGCGGTGAGATGGACTGGGACTATATCCAGGCTGTCAAGGAGGCAATGGTCGATCAGGATGTCATTCTGCGTCAGAAAGACCTTAATATCGTCTATTCACCCATGCACGGTACCGGTCGTGTGATCATCCCGATGGCTCTGCGCTCATGGGGCTTCCAGAATATCCATGTGGTGCCTGAGCAGATGGTTATCGATGGTAACTTCCCGACAGTAGTAAGTCCGAATCCTGAGAATGCTGAGGCTATGACACTGGGCATGAAACTCGGAACAAAGCTGAATGCCGACCTCGTGATTGCTTCCGATCCTGATGCCGACCGTCTGGCCATCGTCTGCCGTAACTCGAAAGGCGAGTGGGAGATTCTGAACGGAAACCAGACCTGTATGATGTTCTCATGGTATATCATAGCCAACAAGAAGAAACTCGGTCAGCTGAAGGGCAACGAGTTCCTCGTTAAGACCATCGTAACTACTGAGGTGATTGCTGAGATTGCCAAGAAGAATCAGGTTGAATATAAGGACTGCTACACGGGCTTCAAATGGATTGCCAACGAGATCCGCGTGAATGAGGGCAAGAAGAAGTATATCGGCGGTGGTGAGGAAAGCTTCGGCTTCCTGCCGTTCGACAAGGTGCGCGATAAGGACTCCCCTGCATCTATTTGTCTGATCTGTGAGATTGCTGCGTGGGCACGTGACAACGGTATGACGCTCTACGACCTGCTGATGAACATCTATGCAGAGTATGGTTTCTCAAAGGAGGTGACCATTAACGTGGTTCGTCCGGGTAAGACTGGTGCTGACGAGATTAAACAGATGATGACTGACTTCCGTGCTAACCCACCAAAGGATCTAGGCGGTTCGAAGATTGTGCTCTCGAAAGACTTCCTGTCGCTGGAAGCGAAGAAGGCGGACGGCACAGTGGAAAAACTCGACATGCCCGATAAGTCGAATGTGCTGCAGTGGTTCTGCGATGATGGTACGAAGGTTTCTGTCCGTCCTTCCGGCACAGAACCGAAGATCAAGTTCTATATGGAGGTGAAAGATCCTTCGTTCAAGGGCGCTGCCGACTACGAGCGTTGTACGAAGGCTGCTGAAGCAAAGATTGAGGCCCTCAAGAAGAGTCTGAATCTCTAATGATACCCTTTAATCCCCGCAGTGAAACGGCTGCGGGGATTTTCAAAACTTATTATCATAACTTAATCAGAACTGAAATGAAGAAAACTTTATTAATCATGGCTATGACTGCAATCGTGGCAACAGGTTTCGCTCAAAAGAAACTGGTGCTATTCTTTTCAGAGACAGGCAGTACAAAGGCGGTGGCCGAAGAACTACAGAAGCAGCTTGGCTCTGACATTGAGACAATTGAAGCAGTGAAACCCTATTCAGGCAACTTTCAGGAGACGATGCAACGCGGACAGCGGGAGAATCAGAGTGGTGAGACACCAGCCCTGAAACCGTTGAAGAAGAAAATTGCCGACTACGACGTGATATTCCTTGGTTATCCCATATGGTTTGGCACCTATGCCAATCCGATTGCTACGCTTGTGAAGGAGAATGATTTTGCCGGAAAGACCATCGTTCCTTTCTGTACCTTCGGTAGCGGCGGCTTGGAAGCCTCGTCGGAAGCACTGAAGAAGGCGTTGCCCAAGGCCAATATTAAAACTGGCTATGGGGTGCGTACGGCCCGTGTGGCTGCGGCTGCCAAGGAACTCGACCGCTTCCTGAAAGAGAATGGCTATGTGGCCGGTAAGGTGAAGGCACTGCCTGCCTATTCTGCCCAACAGCCTGTGACGGATGCCGAGAAGGCTATTTTCGATGCCGCTTGCTCAAGCTATCAGTTCCCGCTTGGAATGCCTCAGACTTTCGGTAAGCGTACCACTGACGATAGCATCGACTATGAGTTTAAGGTGAAGAGCCAGGGCTTCGGCGGTGGCGGCGGTGGCGAGTCGACCATCTATGTGACGATGGGTAAGGATGCTGGTGCGAAACCCGAATTCACACGGGTGGTAAGATAGTATTCTTTATTCAACAAATACAATAACTTTTATCAATTAATCAATTAATTATTACCTACTTATGATGAAGAAATTCTTTGTGCCTTTACTGCTTATGGTAGCAGTTTCGGCCAATGCGGCAGACAACAATCCCGTGTTGACGATTGAAGGTGGTCAGGTGCAGGGCGTATTGGCTGATGATCATCCTGACGTGTTTGTGTATCGTGGCATTCCTTATGCTGCGCCTCCTATCCGTGAGAACCGTTGGAAGGCGCCTCAGCCTGTGGTGCCTTGGAAGGGTGTGAAAATCTGCGATACCTTCGGACGTCCGAGCTATCAAGCTATTCAGTACACTGGTGGTTACTACACCGAATGGGGCTATGGTAAGGAGGCTGCCTTCAGTGAAGACTGTCTGTATCTGAATGTATGGACGAAGGCCCCTGGTCAGGTGAACAAGAAACTGCCCGTGGCCCTGTGGATTCACGGTGGCGGCTATCGTGAGGGTTTCGGCTCAGAGCCTGAGTTTGACGGTCAGGAGTGGGGCGCTAAGGATGTGGTGCTTGTCTCGATTAACTACCGTCTTGGCATCTTTGGCTTCCTGACGCATCCCTTGTTGGCAGAAGAAAGTCCTAACAAGGTTTCCGGTAACTATGGTATCCTCGATCAAATTGAGGCCCTGAAGTGGATCAAGAAGAACATTGCCCAATTTGGAGGCGACCCCAACAACGTGACGATCTTTGGTCAGAGTGCCGGAGGTGGCAGCGTACGTACGCTTTGTGAGAGTCCGTTGGCCCGTGGTCTGTTCCACAAGGCTGTAATCATGAGTGCACAGGGTCTGAGCATCCCAAACCCCAATGGCGGCGGTATGATGGGTGGCCGTTATAGCGGTGGCAGTATCGAGGATGCAGCCAACAATGCCAAGAAGATGTTCGACTGGGCCGGTATGACCGACCTGCAAAAGATGCGTCAGGCCAGCACGGAGACCGTCTATGCTCTGCCAACTATCTATCAGCAGGTGAACAACGCCGGTCAGCAACAAGGCGGCTTTGGTGGCATGATGCGTATGGGCATGGGCTATATGCCGATGATTGACGGTTATGTCAGTAAGAAGAGCTTCGATGATGCTACCCGCGAGGGCACGTTGGCTGATGTGCCTTATATGATTGGTTTTACCCTCAATGATATGGGTAATATGGCACCAAACATAGCAGAGTTCTGTAAAGTTCGTGCTGAGAAGGGCGGCAAGGCTTGGGCTTATGAGTTCGCCCGTCCGTTGCCTGATGACGGCAGTCATCCTGAGGTGACACAGCGTCTGCGTGGAGCGTTCCACTCTTCTGATCTCTGGTTTGTGTTCAAGAGTCTGAAGCACTGCTGGCGTCCTTGGACTAAGGGCGACTGGGATCTCTCTGAGAAGATGCTGACGGCTTGGACGAATTTCGCAAAGTACAGTGATCCAAATGGTCCGAAGGGTGGTGCATGGCAGCCCTGCACCGAGAAGAATCCTAAGTTCATGGTGTTCAAGCTGAACGACAAGGATGCCGAGGCCTCTGTCTTTGGTGAGCCAGAGATTGCACCGCAGCAGGGCTTCGGTGGCTTTGGCGGCTTCCCTGGTGGTGGCAGACCTGGTGGTGCTGGTGCCCCAAGAAGATAATACTTATCTCAGATAAGGATTGTAACGTATTTCGTCGGCCATGGTTGTTTCCGGACCATGGCCGGCGTATATTTTTGTATCGGCTGGCAGTTGGGTGGCGAGCATGTGAAGAGAGGTCATCATGTCTGCATAGCTGCCCCGTTCGAAATCGGTACGGCCGATGCTCATACGGAAAAGTGTGTCGCCACTGAAGGCGATATGTTCATCAGCATCGTAAAAGACGATACCGCCGGGCGTATGGCCAGGGGTGTGAAGAATCTGCCAGGTATGGGAACCGAAGGAAATATTGTCGCTATCGGTGAGATAATTTCCTACGGGCGGAACGTCCAAATGGATGGGGATGCCCAGAATGTCGCTCGTCTGCCGCTCCATCTCCTCCATGAGGAAACTGTCATCCTGATGGGCTCTCGGTTTCAGACCGAAGGCGCGGAAGATATAGCCGTTGCCCATGCAGTGGTCGAAATGGCCGTGGGTACAGAGCAGATGACGGGGTGTGAGCTGCTGCTGGCGAATATAGCCGACGATGGCCTGGCCTTCTTCCGGATAGTAAGCGCCGCAGTCGATAATGACACAGTCGCGCGTCTCGTCGCTAACCACATAGCAGTTCTCGGCGAGCATATTACAAGTGAAGCATTTGATAGTAAGCATAGTCTGTGGATTTAACGAGGGAGATAGATTACATATTTCTCCTTGAACCACGCCTCGCTGAAGAAACTGCTGATGTCGGTGGTTTGGACGATGTTTTTATAGGGCTGCGTCTCTGCATGCAAATCACCGCCCTTGAGACAAAAAATGCCATTAGGCAGGGCGTTTTGTTGCTTCTTGGAGATGTTCTTCTGCACAATCTTCACAAGGTCGGGTAGGGGCATGACGGCCCGGCTGACTACAAAGTCGTAGAGTCCTTTCTCATCCTCACCCCGTAGGTGTGTGGGCTGACAGTTCTTCAGACCTATAGCTTGGCAGACTTCCTGAGCAACACGAATCTTCTTTCCTGTGCCGTCGATCAACTTAAACTGACATTCGGGAAAGAGAATCGCTAAGGGGATGCCAGGGAAACCGCCGCCAGTACCGAAGTCGAGAATCTGAGTGCCAGGGCGAAAACGCACGACCTTGGCAATCGCCATGGAGTGAAGCACGTGATGCTCATAGAGGTTGTCGATGTCTTTTCGAGAGATGACATTTATCTTCTCGTTCCAGTCGCGATATAGAGCGTCGAGGGCTTCTATCTGTCCACATTGCTGTGGTGTCAGGTCGGTAAAGTATTTGCTGATGAGTGGCTGCATGGTCAGAGGGATTTATTCAGGATTTCGTCTACGGCATTGTAGGCGATTTTTAACTCAATGCTACCCTTTTCGTAGGGGGCAATTTCATAAGGGTTATAGATGAAAGTGATGGCATCATCGCCCAGGATGAAATTCTCTGACGGGAACATATCCGTAGAAAAGAGATACCCCTGATTCTTCAATTCCTTGTCGGTTTTTACCCCCACATATTCACATAGGGCTTTATGAAGAATGGTACTAAGCCTACTCTCAAAGCCAGGTACGAAAATGTCAGGCAGCATGAGTTGACGGCCTGTAGACTGCTCGAAGTTCATAGTGAGGTGCTGGCTGATGCCATGGGCGCCACCTTCGTAGTAGTCGAGGTAAACGTGATAGACAGAGGTCCCTTTATAGCCATTTTCGATTTCAGTCTTGAGAATATAGTGGTAATTATACCATTCCGTCTTTTTGCCATCGCTCCGATCCTGGTTGTAGAGTGGGAGTAGCTCCTTGTATCTGGCTGTATAGATGTTGGCAAAAGAGTCGGCAGCCTCCTGCATGGTCAGGTCCTCAATATTCAAGAGACGCTGTTCGATGATGTTATTGATGATTTCGGCCTTATGACCATTATCCTCGGTGGCATACGACAGTTCCAGATGTACGTTGCATATGGGAGAACCCTCGTTGGCTGACAGGGTGACATTCTTATCGGCAGTGGCGACTTCAAACTTGGTGCTTTCGTCGTTGCTGCTACAACCCATCAGGAGGAGAAAAAGGGTCGCAAGGGAGAAAAATCTCTTCATAAATTCATCTTTGATGTTATAATTGGCGGCAAAAGTACACTTAATTTGGGAATTTCGCAAATTTCTCGCAAAAAAAACGTAATTTTGCAACCAAATAAGTGTAATTATGCAAGAAAGGCAACTGAAAGCAGCGTTATTCGACCTGGATGGTGTTGTGTTTGACACTGAACCTCAGTATACGGTGTTTTGGGGTTCGCAGTGTCGAATGTATCATCCTGAGCACCCTGGACTGGAGCAGGAGATCAAGGGCTCTACGCTGACGCGGATCTATGACTGTTGGTTTAGCGGACCGCTTGAGAAAGAGCAGCCCGTGATAACAGAAAGGCTGAATGCCTACGAGCAGCAGATGAGCTATGACTTCATTAAGGGCTTTATCGCATTCGTGGATGATCTGCACCGTCATGGGGTGAAGACAGCTGTGGTGACGAGTTCGAACATACCCAAGATGGAGAGTGTCTATCGTAAACAGCCCGGATTCAAACAGCTTTTCGATGCTATTCTGACCTCTGAGGATTTTGAGCGCAGCAAGCCCGATCCAGACTGTTATCTGAAAGCTGCCCAGAAACTGGGTGTGAATCCCTATGAGTGTGTGGTCTTTGAAGACAGCGTGAACGGTCTGCGGTCTGGGCTGGATGCTATGATGAAGGTAGTGGGATTGCTGACGACCAATCCAGTGGCTGTCGTGGCTCCGCTCTCGGATGTGCAGGTGTCAGACTATGTCGAAATGACGTTTGATACGATTTCCCAAGCTCTTAATTTCACAACCGAACGATGAACACCCAGAATACACCAGTACATATTCGTTTGTGGCATCGCGACTTCTGGCTGATGGCAATGGCCAATCTGCTGTTGACGATTGCGGTGTATGTGCTGATTCCTGTCATGCCCAAGTGGTTGATGCAGACAGAGAATCTCACCATTCAGGAGACGGGTATGATTATGGGGGCGTTTGGTGTCGGCATCTTCTTGTTTGGTTGCTTTACCTCGTATTTGGTTCAGCGTTTCCGAAGGAATATAGCTTGTATCTGGGCTGTCGTGTTGATGGCAGCGCTCCTGGGATGGCTATATTATCTGGACCTACAGAAGTCGCAGTTCTTTGACTTTCCGGTCTTGCTGGTTCAGCGCTTAGCGCTCGGTGCTGCCTTCGGGGTGGCACAGATGATCCTGTCGAGCACACTGATTATTGACACCTGTGAGTCGTTTCAACGTACGGAGGCGAACCATTCTGCTTCGTGGTTCTCACGTTTTGCCTTGTCGATAGGTCCGCTGACGGGTATTCTTGTCGATCGTCTGGCTGGTTTTGATAAGATGATACTGGTGGCTATCGGCTGTACATTGGTTGCCATCATTTTCATCCTGTTGGTTCATTTTCCCTTCCGGACACCCGAAGAGAATGTACGGGTGGTGAGCCTCGACCGTTTCTTCCTGCCACAGGGCTGGCCGTTGATTATTAATCTGATTCTTGTAACTTTTGTCATGGGACTACTGTTGTCGACAACATTTTCTGAACTGTTCTATGTTATGGTGATGTTGGGCTTCCTTGTGGCCTTGTTGGCGCAGCGCTTCGTGTTCCGTGATGCGGAGATTGAGAGTGAGGTCATTACAGGATTGGTACTGATCGGTGTTGCTGTCCTAATGATCCTGACACGCCATCAGACCGTTGTCTCTTTCGCAGCACCGATGTTTATTGGTTTTGGATTGGGTATTATCGGCTCCCGCTTTCTGTTGTTCTTTATCAAGTTGAGCCGCCATTGTCAGCGTGGTACGGCACAAAGCACTTATTTCCTGGCCTGGGAGTTCGGTCTGGCATTGGGTGTGGGAATGGGCTATGCCGTATTGAAGCAGCAGACGAGTTTAGTCTTACAGGTTGGGCTTTGTACGACAGTGGTTGCCCTTCTGTTATATCACTTCTTTACACATGGCTGGTATATCCGACACAAGAACCGTTAGGAGATACCACAAAGGTGGGCATACGGACAGGTCTGACAGCGTTTCCGCTCATCGGTAGGTGTAAAGCTGATGGCGGGATTGAAGATGTCACTGATAACGCTTTCAAGACGTCTCATATAGGATTCTGAAACGTTGGCAATGTCGCCGACGGGTTCTTTACCCAGATAGAGCATAGGGTTGTAATCGTCGCTGCCTGCATGTTGGATGAAGAGCAGGGCTGGGGCAACTGGAATAGTCTTGGATTTGAGCCGGACAATGTGGCTGTAGAGGAAAGCCTGTAAGTAATAATCACTATGGTTTTTCAGATTTTCCTGGACGAAGATGGCGTCCACATCGGCTAAGGGCTTGAGGCGTTTACCGCCAGTCTTGTAATCTATCACGCGGATCTGATCAGAGCCATCTGGAGACGTAATGCTGTCCAGACGGTCGATGGTGCCTCCAAGTGTTAGTGTGATAGTGTCGTTGCCAACAGGAATATCACACTTCATCTTCACGAATTTCTCGAGTCCTAAAATGGTAAAGGGAGTCAGACGACGATCAATCTCAAGCAGTTGCCGGATATATTTGATGATGACCTCGCGGTTGATGATCTGTAAACCGTTAAGGGACGGCAAGGGTCGGGCAGTATCCTTAATCTGGAATAGCGCTTTCTTGATGGCTTCGTCAACAGCCCGATGGATATCCACTTCTGTTTTGAGCAGGTATTCGATATCCTCGGTCACGATGATGCGGCTCTTCTCCATGAGTTTCTTATATAGAAGCTGGGCAGCCAGGTGGAAGATGTTTCCGAAAATGCGGTTGTCGATTACGTCTTCGTCATCATTCAGGGGTTCAATGATGCCGCTCACGTATTTGTAGAAGAACTGAAGCTGACAGCGCATATAGAGATTGATGGCCGTCGGACTGAGGATCTCATGCTCAAACCGTTGACGTAAGAGTTGCATAACAGCGTTGTTCTTTTCAATAGGTTGGCATGTCGGCAGTAGCGGTGACTGTCTTGCTTGAAGGGTTTGGAACTGAATCTGTTGTCCGCTTTCTACCATCATCTGCAACATGAATCGTGACATCTCACCTCTCTGCCCGTCGTTGGTGGAATTGTTATAGACTATCGTAATGTCGCTGGCGCGTTGCAGAAGCCGATGGAAATAATAGGCATAGATGGCCACCTTGTGGTCAATAGTGGTGAGACCGTAGGCTTTTCTGATACTGTAGGGTATGAACGAGGTGTCGTTGAGCCCCTTTGGGAGGTTACCTTCATTGCAGGAGAGCAGAAGTATATGTTCGAAATCGATGTTACGCGTTTCCAGTACACCCATTATTTGGATGCCTTCGACTGGTTCCCCGTGGAAGGGTATACTGGTGGAAGAAACAATCTGTGTGATGAGTCGTTGTAAGGTGATGATGTCCACCTTCAAACTACCGCTTTCTACGAGGTCACTCAAACGGTTCAGAAGAGTGTACATCTTGAACAGACTCTCTTGGGTAAGTGGTGAGAGCACCGTTTCGTCCTTGCTGATGGCTTTCGCAATCTGTCGGATGACCGACATCAACCAGCGTAGCAGAATACTGTTAAAATGCTCCGCACTGTCATGTGCCATCGAGAAGAGTAACTGCAGGCCTTCGTCTTTTGAGAGCTGGGCTGCATCGGGGTAGTAGATCTTCTGCGTGTTCAGTTCTTCGAAAAGACTGCGGCAGACAGTAGAGATATAATGGGCATAGGGGTGTCGGAGCACGTGGTTGACATGACGCAGACGATAGTGGCCTGTCTCTGTCACATAGCCATTGGTCTGGAGACTGACCAGTAGATTCACTAGCGAAGTGATGGGTGTCTGAGAAAGCGGATAGCCTGTTGTAATGTTCACCTTCTCTACCTCGGAAGGGATGCAGTGGATGGCAGTCTGCAAGAGGTTCTCATTACAAAGTACCACCGCCGTTCGTCGATTGTCTTCGATACGATTGTGCTCACGTAGCCAAGTACTGATATAGCGGGCTTGGATATTCTCCGTAGGTGCGGAGATATAGGTGATGGTTTTCTTTTGGGTGAAGTTTCGGTAGATGGTGTCGTCGTGATTATCCAACTCGTTAGGAAAGTCATTCAGATACTTGGCGATGTAATAACCGGCCTCATTGTTGTTGAGGTAATAATCGTCGTAGTCCCAATAGAAACGAGCTTTCCCTTGTTGCTTCATACGACGGAAGAGCGTTTGCTCCACCTGTTGCAGCATGTTGAAGCCGATAAAGAGGTAGATGTCATATTCGAAATCGATGTTTTCGCACTCAGCTACTTCTCGGTAGAGGGCACCTTCGTAGGTGAGTCCTTTCTTTGCAAGCTTGTCATTGAACTTTTGGTAGATGTCGAGGATATGACTCCATAATTGGAGGAAGCGCTGTTTTAGCTTGCTGTTATGATCTGTATTAAAGTTGTTGAAGAATTTTTGTATAGTAATTAGCTGATCTTTAGATAGATATGATACATTGTCGTATTCGTGAATATTGCACAGGTTGGCGAATACATGCGTTGCTGAGGCCATGTTTTTATCGAGATCGTCGAAGTCGGAGAGCAGCAACTGTCCCCAGCTGTAAAAATGATCCAAGGTCTCGTCGATACCTGTACATTGTGTAAAGCATTGGTGGAGCTCGCACACCAGTTGGATGGGGTCGGCTACCTGTCGTTGACTGTGACTGCGGAAGAGGTCGCTGATGGTAATATAGGCAGGACTCCAGAGCGGTTTGCCTGCCAAACGTGCCAAATGTTCATTGAGGAATAGGGCGGCACGTTTGTTGGGGAAGACAACTGCGATGCGTGACAGGTTGGTGCCATATTTCTGGAGCAGATCGGCTGCGACATATTCGAGGAAACTCTTCATGCTTCTAACTTCTTCTTCTAACTTCTTCTATTCTATTACTATAGACAAACCAGAGATAGCCCTTTATGTTCGTATGGCCCATGTCGGCCAGTAACGCCATGTATTCGCGCACTTGATCATGGTACTCATCCTTTGGACTTCCAAACTTAAAGTCGATCACCACCCATTCCTTTCCGTTCGTCATCACGCGATCAGGCCGTCTTTCTACGATATTACCATCTTCTACCGTGAGGATGGTACATTCGTTGAAGAGTGTCCAACGGTCGGAGAACCAATCGGCTACCCGTGAGTTCTGCAGACGCTTACGGAGCATGGCGGCCACCTTATCAGCCGTCACTTGTTCATCATAGAGGACGCCCTCAAGCTGCAGACGCTTTAAAGCGCTATCGATATCGGCTGCGGTGCGGATGGTGGAAAATACCTGATGGAGGATGCTGCCCATCTGAATGTATTGCCGCTGTTGCAGTTCGACGTTTTCCTCGTCCTGCAACGCGATAAAGTCCTTGCTGCGGTTACTCTGACGGAAGGAGAGGGGATTGTCAAACGTCAGAATGTTGATACCGACAGGCGTTATTTTCTGCAGGAATGGATTGGGTGAGTCCTTGTGTACTTTAACCTTTTGGGGTATCAGTGTGCCATAGGTGAACCTGATGGCGTCGTTTTCGTTATCGATGCCGGAAAGGGTTGCCTCGGCCTTCTCCTGGACAATGAGTGGCAACACCTGTTCAATGAGCATGGAACGGCTTTTGGGGGCATTACGCTTGCCTATGACGAATAGACTCTGGCTGGCGCGTGTGAAGGCGACATAGAGGAGATTAAGGTTATCGACTGTGTTCTGCAAATGTTCACGCTGGTAATCGTCTTCGTAGATTGTGCCCATCAACTGTTTGGGGGCGCTGTCTACGGGAACGATGGGGAGATCATCAAAGGGGACTTCATCAGGTCTGCACCAAAGAATATTGCCTTGCGTTTTTTCCAATTGCCAGTCGCAGAAAGGAATAATGACGTGGGCAAACTCCAATCCCTTCGACTTATGGATGGACAATAGGCGTATGCCGTTGATTTCGTCACTTTGAATGGTTTTTGAACAGAGGTCCTCTTCCCATTCGGAAACAAAAGCGTCAATCCCTGTTGCGTTTTCGCTGGTGAAATTGAGAAGTTGATCGAAGAAGGCACACAGATAGGCACTCTGCCCCTCCAGACGATGGAGTTCGAAGATCATATAAAGACGTTCTGTCAGCTCATACAATGATAAGCTCTTCAGTTCCTCAAAATGCTGGATATAGGCCTCAGGTAATAATTCGTCGAGCGGACGGTTGCTGAGTAGTAGTTCGTTGTCGGCGACCTTGGTTTCGAGTACATAATATTGGTATAACTTGACAATATTAGCCTTGGCGAGGGTATCCTGAGGATGGGTGATGAGGTGAAGGGCCTCTACGAGCAGGTTGACGGCTACGGAGGCGTCCAGACGGAATGCTTCGTCGGAAACGATACGGATATCGGGCAGATGTTTGGTGAAATGGTCGGCAATCAGTGGGATATGGATATTTGTTCTCACTAGGATGGCCATCTCTGAGGGTTTCACCCCTTTGTCGCGTAGCTTGCAGACAATGTCGACAATTCCCGCGAGGGTCTTTTCCTGATAATCATCTGCTGGTAACAATTGTATGTTAATCAGTCCGTTGTTTTCCAGTTCGTCAGGCACGGTCTGTTCCACATCATCGTAGGCACGCTGAAGGGCCGTAGCCTCAGGATTGTCCTGCACCGCCATATATTCGAGTTGTGCGGCCGTGCGAAAGAAGATATTGTTGAATTCAATGATATTGCGCTGTGAACGGTAATTGGTACCAAGGGTACGGATGTCGAGTTGTGCCTCCGGGGAAGGAAATTGTGTCTGGATATCATTCAAGAGCCTCCAATCGCCCGAACGCCAGCGATAGATGCTTTGTTTCACATCACCGACAATCAGGTTTTCTGAACCCTCCTGACTCATAGCCTCTGAGAGCAATATCTTGAAATTTTGCCACTGCACCGTCGACGTATCTTGGAACTCATCGATCATAATATGTTGCAATTGGGTGCCGATTTTCTCAAAGATGAAAGGCGTGTCGCTGCCGTCGATTAGGGCATGGAGCAGCTGTTGGGTGTCGCTCAGCAGGAAACGGTTGGCACCCTCATTCAGCTCACGCACTTTTTTCTCAATACTGTCCAAGAGTCGTAACTGACTGAGGTGGCGTAGGGTGATATCGGCCGACTGGTAGAGCCGCCATTGACGGGGACGCTCTTCCATCGCCGTGCGGAGGATGCTGCCAAGGCTGGTGTCTGCCAGGATATAGATTTGTTCCTTGCGCGGGTGTGTCTTCTTGCACCATTTCTCTGGATAGCCAAGGCTGTCGGTAACCCGTTTGCCAACGATGCTCTCATCAAAGATACCGTCCTGCAGTTTCAAGAAAAGGCTGCATACACCGCTTTTGCCATACGAGAAATCATCGACGGTGAACCCTTCGCTCTTGAGGGTGTCGAAAAACTGTCGGGCCAGATCCTTCATCCGTTCTTCTGCTGCCTTCCGGATCTCTTTCAGACAGGCAGTGTAATGCTCGAAGAAACCGGGTTCTTCCAGTTTCTGCTGAAGCAGACTACTGACGTTCTTGTATTCATCCTTGAAGATGTTCTTGCCGAACGATTTGATTTTCTCAATCACATTCCACGACTTATCGTCGGAGATAGTTTCCATGATGTATTTCAACAGCCATTGTAGGAGGACATCCGTTGTTTTGAGGTCTTCAATCAGTTGGTCCACAGCGAGCTCTTCTACCTGATAGTCGTTGAGTCCGATTCGCAAGTTTGCGGTCAAGTCGAGTTCTCGTGCAAGGTTACGGAGCACTCTTTGGAAGAAGGTGTCAATCGTCTCTACACGAAAGTAATTATAGTTGTGAAGGAGATTACTCAGGGCCATGCCTGCACGCTCACTGACAAAGGCTTCGTCCAGTCCTGTCTTTTCACAAATCACTTGCAGATATTTCTCAGAATCGGGCAGTTGCTTCCAAATACCGTAAAGCTGACTGAGAATACGCATCTTCATCTCTTCTGTGGCCTTATTGGTAAAGGTTACCGCCAGGATGTTACGGTAAGATTGCGGATTCTCAACCACCAGCTTGATATATTCCGTGGCGAGCGTAAATGTCTTTCCGCTCCCCGCACTCGCTTTATAGACTGTCAAGGGCTTTACCATCGTCTGAAGATTTCGAAATCGAACTTAAAGCCCACATGTTGGAAATGGGTGCTTTTGAAACTGGCAAAACCAGCAACGGAGATATATCTGTTGGTGAAACCATAGCCAAACTCTAAATAGGGACGTGAACGTTCCAGCAAAACAGAATTGAAATAGAACCTTTCCTTCTCGATGTATTTACCCACATAAGGTAGCCAGGTGGCAAACATTAGGGGCGACTCGTAAGAGGCATTCGCACGAATATAGTAATTGGAGCGATTGAATTCGCTGCCATTCAATAGCTGGAAGTCACCGGTCCAGTCATCATCCCAACCATCGGGCAGATTGGTTTCCTGGAAATTGTCGAAGTCGACGAAATAGTTTTGTTCCCGATGGGAATAAGTACCATAGCCAGCTCGAAGATTCAATACTCTAAGTCCTGGGATGCGTTTCTTCCATTGTACATCGGCCTCCCAACGTTCATAGCTGATATTTGAAGATCCGATGCCTTTGATGCCCCGTTCCCAAGTGGTGGTGAACAACGGTCCTTTTTGCCATGGCAGGATCTTAATACCAATCATGGGTGCAAAACTGGTGTAAACGTCCGGCATGTTGTATTTTCTCATCATTTCCTTATTGACAGCACTTCGCCTGTGGAAAACAAGACCCGACTCGATGTCTAGCCAATCGAAGAGCATAATGTTATTATAGGCACGGATATAGGTGTTCTTGAACTTGTTCATCTCCATATTCGTGAAATCGAGCGTATCGCCAAATTCCTCCTTGATGAGCTCCTCGACTGTCGAATTGCTGATACGATTGCCATTACCGAAAGTCAGTTCTGCATATCCGTTACGCTTCGGGTTGTAGATCATACGCAATGGCGCATCAAAGAAAAACTGCTTGATCTTGAAGTTATAGCCGAAATAGGGATTGAACGTCAGGTAGCGGTGTGGGGAAAAGGTGTACTGGAAACGCAGTTTCATCTTGTACGAGAAACCTTTACTATCACTATATCTTATAGCTAACGGGTCGATGATGGGCGACAACTTGAAATAGGTCTGTTCCGTTTCAGCACGGATAGGTGTAACGAGCGTCTCGCCAATGGTATCCCAGAAGATTTTCTTTAGAACGTTGGGCTTTTTGGTGATAGTATCTTCGGGGGACGGCGGTGTGGGGAAATAATCCTCGGTCTTCTCATAGAGTTCCTCTTCCTCAACGGTCAACGGAATCGGACGTAAGGTGTCCATTGTGGCTTTGCCTTCTGCCCACTGTATACTGTCAGGCAGTTCCGATTTACAGCCGTGTACTGAAGTGAGATTGGCAGAGATGCGGTTGCCTGCGAACTTAAAGGTGGCAGCCGTTGAAGTGCGCCAGGGGATGATAAAATGGCCGCCTTTGCTGCTATAGTTAAGTTCTGTCCGGAAAGTGATCATGTCAAACTCGCCATTGAACACAGATTTAAGAATTCGGCCGGTTTCTGTTTCCACGATGGCATAGCCGTTCAGCAACTGCGTGTTGAAGAGTTTCGGTTTGAAATCGATGCGGGTTGTTCCATCGTTATTGTTGACATCTTCGCGATATTTATAGAATCTTCTGTTGGCACGGTGGAATGGTGATAGGATATGGCCGTCATACAGCGCCACGTCGTAAAGTTTTGTATATACCATATCTCTCAATGTCGGCATCGCCTTACGGTTATGCCTGATGGTGCCGGCTTTTACCTGACCGACAATGTCATAATCGTGCTCGTTCGTGTATAGGATCTTATTGTAGGTTTCCCTGATATATTGACGCTCATCCTTGGCTAGAACGTACATGGTCGGAATGAGCCAGAGGGTTGGGTTGCGCTTTTCTACGTTAAAGCGGAATTTGACATAGACATTGTCTGTAATACTGTCAGAATAGGGGTGATGGTGTTGCGGGTAGTCATAGATACGGGAAAGGATCAGGGAGTCTTTTCTATCCCAGGCAAAAAGACTGCTGGGCATACTTGTGAGTATGCCCAGCATGATTAGGTTTATCAGCATTTTGCATTTCACAGCCCCAAAGGTACAAATATTTTTGGAGCTGCAAAAATTTTAGCCTAAATATTTCATTAAAATTTTTGCATTACCTGAGTCACGAAGCTTTGCGATGCTCTTCTCACGGATCTGACGAACGCGTTCGCGGGTCAGACCGAGCTGGTCACCGATCTCCTCAAGACCCTTCTCGTGGCAGCCGATACCGAAGCACTCACGGATGATTGTTATCTCGCGCTCCTTCAGCACTTTGTTCAGTACGTTGTTCAGCTCAAGGGCCATCGACTCATGGTCTACTTGGCGGTCTGTACGGCTATCATCACCGCTGGCCATCACATCGAGCATGCAGTTGTCCTCGCCATCTTGGAAGGGGGCATCGATACTCACGTGGTGACTATCTGCCTGCATAGACTGGCCAATCTTCTCTTCGTCGATGGAAGTTGCCTCTGCCAGCTCTGATACGGAGGGGTGACGCTGATGCTCCTGCTCGAACTTGTTGATCTCATGATTAATTTTGTTCAGAGAACCAACCTGATTCAAAGGAAGACGCACAATACGACTCTGCTCTGCAATGGCTTGGAGAATGCTCTGACGAATCCACCATACAGCGTAAGATATAAACTTGAATCCACGAGTCTCATCAAACTTCTGAGCGGCCTTGATCAGTCCGATATTACCTTCGTCGATCAGGTCTGTCAGGGTCAGACCCTGATGCTGATACTGCTTGGCAACGGATACGACAAAACGCAAGTTAGCAGTCACCAACTTTTCTTTTGCACGTTCTCCTTCGGGACCTCCCTTGCGGATTTTCTGGGCCAGTTCAATTTCCTCATCGATGGAAATCAACGGTGCGCGACCAATTTCTACAAGGTATTTGTCGAGTGCCTCACTCGAGCGGTTTGTGATACTTTTCTGAATCTTTAATTGCCTCATCTTCTTACCTTAAATCCTTTCTAACTGATTGATTTTCAAACTAATATCCTAAAACTGTCTTCTAAAGCGGTGCAAAGTTACAAAAAATATCAATACGTTGTTCTCTTTTTAACAATTATTTTAATTTATCGCGAAGATATTGACCTGTGATACTTTCTTTGCATGCTGCCACTTTTTCGGGAGTACCTGCCACGACGAGATTGCCACCGCGGTCGCCACCGTCAGGCCCTAAGTCAATCACGTGATCCGCACATTTGATCACCTCCATATTATGTTCGATAATCAGGATACTATGTCCTCTTGCGATTAGGGCCTCAAACGAATCCAGTAATCGACGGATATCGTGGAAGTGAAGGCCGGTGGTCGGCTCGTCGAAGATAAAGAGGGTGGGTTCCTGCTTCTCCTGATTGATGTAATAGGCAAGCTTCACACGCTGGTTCTCACCGCCGGAGAGGGTCGACGAGTTCTGACCGAGTTTGATATAGCCTAATCCTACGTCATAAAGAGCCTTCAGACGTTTCACGATCGTATTCTGATGGTGTGCAGCGAAGAATTCCATAGCTTCGGAGATGGTCAGGTTCAGCACATCGTCAATGTTCAGTCCCTCGAACTTCACGTCGAGGATGTCGTGCTTGAAACGATGGCCGTGGCAGGCTTCACACTTCAGCACGAGATCTGCCATGAACTGCATTTCCACCGTGATGACGCCTGCACCCTTGCATTCGTCACATCGTCCACCGTCGGTGTTAAACGAGAAATACTGCGCCGTAAACCCCATCTGCTTGGACAAGGGCTGTTCTGCGAATAGATCGCGGATGGCGTCGTAGGCCTTCACATAGGTGGCAGGATTCGAACGTGTGCTCTTACCAATTGGACTCTGGTCCACAAATTCGATGCGCTTGATGGCGTCGATGTCGCCACATAAGCCAAGATATTCACCGGGCGCATCGCAGACATCACCGATATGGCGCTTCAGGGCAGGGTAGAGGATGCCCTTGATTAGGCTCGACTTCCCACTGCCCGATACACCCGTTATGACGGTCATCACGTTGAGTGGGATGGTCACATCAATGCCTCGCAGGTTGTTCATTCTGGCGCCCTTGATGTCAATATGCAGGTTCCAGGGCCGACGGCTTTGGGGTACGGGAATCTCCTCCTGATGGAGCAGATATCTGACGGTATGGCTTTTGGTCTGAGCCTTCCGAGTCTTCGGATTATTCAAATCCTTCGGGCTTCCCTCAAACACTATCTCTCCTCCCAGTCTGCCGGCATCAGGCCCGACGTCGATCAGATGGTCTGCGGCGCGCATGATTTCCTCGTCATGCTCCACCACTACCACTGTATTGCCTAATGACTGGAGATCCTTTAATACATGTATCAGCCGGTCTGTATCTCTTGAATGCAGGCCTATGGACGGCTCATCAAGGATATAGAGCGAACCGACGAGACTGCTTCCCAGCGAGGTACAGAGATTGATACGCTGGCTCTCGCCGCCGCTGAGCGAGTTCGACAGGCGGTTGAGCGTGAGATAGCCCAGTCCCACATTCAGCAGGAACTGGATGCGCGACCGGATTTCCGTCAAAAGCCGTTTCCCTACCTCCGCGTCATGGTCGTTGAGTTGCAAATGGTCGAACCAGTCCTTGAGCCTGACGACCGGCATCTGCACCAGATCGGTGATGCTGTGGCCGTCGATCTTCACATATTCTGCCTCCGGCTTCAGGCGGGTGCCGTGGCAGACGGGACACGTGGTCTTGCCTCTATATCTGGCCATCATCACCCGATATTGGATCTTGTATTGATTGTCCTTCACCATCTCGAAGAACTGGTCGATGCAGGGTTTCTCTTTCTTGCCCTTGTCCGATGGCAGGCCGTGCCAGAGCCAGTCTTTCTGCTGCCGCGTCAGGTTCATGTATGGCTCGAAGATGGGAAAGTCGTCTTTGGCGGCATGCCGGCAGAACCAGTCCTTCCACTCTTTCATCTTCTCACCGTGCCAGCAGACCACGCAACCGTCGTAGACCGAGAGCGTGGAGTTCGGAATCACCAGCCGTTCGTCGATACCGATTACGCTGCCGAAGCCCTGGCATTCAGGACAGGCGCCTGCTGGCGAATTGAAGGAGAACAGGATGTCCGAGGGTTCTTCGAACGTGATGCCGTCGACCTCGAAGCGTTGCGAGAAGTCATAGCAGATATTTGAGGGTGGAAACAGCAGGCGCAGTTCGCCATTGCCCTCGAAGAAGGCTGTCTCTGCCGAATCCACCAAGCGGGCGATGGCATCCTTCGAATCATCCACCGACATACGGTCGATCACCAGATAGGGCTGATCTTCATGAGCCGGATCATTCTGATTGCCTTGATTACTCTGATTCTCTATCCAGTCGTCGATCCTGACGAAATCACCCTCGACATAGATTCTTGCATATCCCTCCAGTATATACGCCTTCAGCTGCTGCGCCAGCGTCCTTCCCTCGGGCACGTGGATGGGCGCCATCACCACAAACCGAGTGCCCTTTGAATACTCCAGCGTCTTCTGCACCACGTCCTCAGTAGTGTGTTTCTTCACCTCCTGCCCGCTCACAGGTGAGAACGTATGACCGATACGAGCGAAGAGCATGCGCAGATAGTCGTAGATCTCGGTTGTGGTGCCCACGGTCGAGCGGGGGTTGCGGGCGATGACTTTCTGTTCGATGGCGATGGCTGGCGGAATACCACGGATGAAGTCACACTCGGGTTTGTTCATGCGACCGAGGAATTGGCGGGCATAGCTCGACAGACTCTCCACATAACGCCGCTGACCTTCGGCATACAAGGTGTCGAAGGCCAAAGATGATTTACCGGAGCCACTGACTCCGGCAATCACGGTAAATTTGTTTCGGGGAATCTTAACATCAACGTTCTTTAAGTTGTTGACCCGAGCCCCCTTGATCTCTATCGCATCATTATTCACTTTTCACTACTATAGAATCGACTTCACGGCTTCGAGCATGCCGACGCTCTGGATGAGGTCGAGGTCGAGCTTCACCATCTGGTTCAGGCCGGGGATATTGTTGAGGTTCTCCTGCCAGATGAACTCGGCGCCGAGCACGCCGTCGGCCACCTTCTGCGTGTCGCCCGTAGCCCAGAGGTCGCTGAGCAGCTGCATGATCTTCGGGTCGTCGTTGGGGATGATGTCCGTGCCGTCGGCGCGCTTGCCACCTTTATAATATGTGATGATGGCGGCGAGTCCGAACACGAGTCCCTTGGGCAGTTCGCCCTTGCGCTCGAGATAGGTCTTCACGCCGGGCAGGTCGCGGGCCTGGAACTTCGGGAATGAGTTGAGCATGATTGAGGTCACTTGATGGTCGACATATGGATTGTCAAAACGCTCCAGCACGTCGCCTGCAAACTTCTCCAGTTCATCCATCGGCAGATCGAGTGTCTGCATCAGCTCGTCAAACTGCACCTTGTGGATATACTTGCCGATTACCTCATGGTTGCAGGCATCGCGCACGATGTTTACGCCGCTCAGGAAAGCCACGGGACTCAGAACTGTGTGCGGGCCATTCAGCAGCGTCACCTTACGCTTGTGATAAGGCTCCTCTGAGGGCACGAACAGCACGTGCAGGCCGGCTTTGTCGGCGGGGAACTCCTTAGCCACTTCCTTCGGAGCCTCA
>Ga0247610_10000934_pt1 | contig 38150 bp, 51 predicted proteins | sample 174DNAGHGhighgp2_FD_193483 | JGI IMG/M metagenome (GOLD analysis project Ga0247610, IMG submission 193483) | Sheep rumen microbial communities from Palmerston North, Manawatu-Wanganui, New Zealand - 1742 DNA GHGhigh gp2 | ecosystem: Host-associated > Mammals > Digestive system > Stomach > Rumen...
TCCAAGGTGCATTAGATCTTGGAGATATGGAATTTGAAGTTCTTGGTGAACATGTTTTAATGCGCGCGGATAAAAACCAAGAATGGAAAGATACAAAGGGTAATACACTTGGAAAAGATGCAGAAAGCGCTTTTAGAGCCATGAATGAGAAGGATTTAGCTGAATATGCTAAAGAATTTGAAGCCTATAAGCAATCTATTGATACTTCAAAAACAGATATGGAAATTCCTGGTACTACCTATACTATAAAAGTTGAGGGCGATCATTTTATTCTTGTTAAGGAAGAGGACGGAAAAGAAGTATAGGTTGGAGGACAATTTAATACAGCTGATGAGGCGTTGAAAGGATCTAGGGCTGAAAGAATTCGTGCGTTAGAAAAAGAAAAGTCAAAGCTTAAATATAAAGATCATGGTACACCAGAAGAAATGAATGAACAGACCCATGAGATTCCTAAAAAACGTAAGGAAATATAGGATGAAATAGATGCTTTACGTGCAATGTCTGATGAGGGCTATAGTGAATGGGTCAAATCCATAGATCAAAATGGTAAATGGATTGGTAGTAAAAAAGCTGGTAAGGGCGCGCATGGTTATATTACTGAAGAAGCTCGTTCTAAATTAATTGCTGGGAAATATACTGCTGAATCATTGCGAGATGAGGCTGATAATCTATGGAAAACATCTGGTTTATCACATGAGCAAGCTGCAGCAGAGTTTAAAATTAAAACCGGTATTGATATAGATCCAAACATAGCGCAAGAAGAATTTGATAAAATTGACTGGTCTGAATACATTAATTAGACAGAAATGACTCAAGCCGCGGTCGATGTTGCTCAAGGAATAAGTGAAGCTTTCAGTAATGAACAGACTACAGCATCTATTAGTGGTAGTATTAAAACTGGTATTACGGATGCTTTAAGTGAAGTTGCCACTGGTGAGGATGGCTCTGTTAAAGTTGAGTTTGAGGGTATTGTCAAGGAAGGGACAATTCCACCAAAAGAAATATAGAACGAAACACGCACAGTTACCTATAATCCTGATACTTATACGCCTCCAGATATTCCAAATATTGAACGTAAAGTTATTTATACACCAGAGTTTAATAATCCTGGAAATAACTCTGGAGGAAGAATAGAAATACCTGCAACTCCTAGTGTAAGTGCAACTGGTACTATTGGTCTAGCAAATGCTAAGGGTACCCTAATGGGTGAACTTGGCCCAGAATTAGTCGTTTCCCAAGGTAGATACTTTGTGGTTGGTTAGTCTGGTCCAGAAATGGTTAATCTAGCAGATGACGCCATAGTGTTTAATCATCTACAAACTAAATCACTTCTTGAAAAAGGAACCTCTAGTACTCGTGGCCATGCTATTACTAATGAGCAAAATGCAGTTGCTTATGCTACTGGTAACATTAATGGTGGTCCCGCTCGTGCAGGAAGTGTTAGATAGGCTGCAACCGATACATCTGGTGGTTCTCCTGTCTGGAGTCTAGGATTTGATGCAGTAAAGAAAATTGGTAAGAAGTCCGATAAACCATTAAAATCTTTCCTTAAAGAACTCGAACGTTGGTATAATTGGCTTCAAAAAATTGCTCATATAGAGAAAGAAATTACCTATGAAGAAGCATTGCGCTCTAAATATCAAAGTGATTTTGCTCGTATGGGTGAGGAATATTATAATAGCCAAAAGAAAACTTTAGATTTATTACAAGACTAGATTGTTGTTCAACGTGATTTAGTTGATGAACAAAAGAAATATTTTGAGCAACGCAAATCTGAGTTAGAAAATTCTCCATTCTCTACTGTATATAAGTTTGATGAACGCGGTTAGATTGAATATTAGCCTGGCGCGTTTGAAAACTTTAGTAAATTATTTGGAACTAATGATTAGGGTATTCCATACTATACTGCTGAATAGTAGTATGCCGCACTTTAGGCGATGGGTATGGAAGATTACATGAAATATGATAGTTCTGGTCAAGAAATTGATAAATCTAAAGATGGCTGGCAAGCTACAGCGGTTCAAGCCTTCTATGATAAAATGGAAAAATAGCGTGAAGAACTACAAAAACTCCATGATGATATTATGGATGGCGAAGAAAAGATTATTGAGCTTGAAGATAACTAGAATTAGATACTCCACGAAATGGAAGATAATTAGATTGCTGTTGAAGGAAAAGTTCTTAAAGCAATAGAGGAAAGTCGTCAGCGTGCAATTGATGATGCTAAGGATGAGCGTGATGCTATTGAGAAGGCTTCCAATAACTTAATTGATGGATTAAATCAATAGTTAGAGAATGAGCGCACATTATATTAGAACTAGCAGAGTGCAGATGAATTAGCTACACTACAACGCAGATTAGCTATTCTACAACGTTCTGGTGGTTCAGTATCTGAAATTGCTGACCTACGTTCTCAAATTGAAGAAAAACAATATGATAAGTATTTTGATACACAAGAAGCACAAATTCAAGCAATTCAAGATGCTTCTGATGCCGAACTTGAACGTTTAGATAATCAGATTACTTTAATGGAAGAAACATTGGCTTATTAGAAAGAATATGGATTATTATGGACCGATGTTAATGAGATATTAAGTAAAACTCCGGAGGAAATTTCTAATTATATTAAGGAAAATACTTCTGAGTATTGGAGCAAGTCAGGCGCGGATTTAGCTAAACAAATGCGCGAAGACTTATTTGAAATTGATTAGTTCAAGGCAATGTAGGAAGATATTCATGGTAATTATGAATTAATGTATACATTATATGGTGAAGAAGCAGCTAAGAAGAAAGCAGAAGAAGAAAAGAAAAAGAGAGAGGAAGAAGAGAAGAAGAATAAGTAGAGTGGTTCTTCTGGTGGATCTGGAGATACTGGAGGGACTCCTAAGGGTAATCCAAAGAAAGCAACCTCTAAAAAACAGTATAAAGTAATGGGAAAAACTTTTGATTCTATGGATGAGGCTACTGCTCATTTATTAGATATGTAGAATAAAGCCTATGAAAAAATATATGATGATAATGAGAAAGTAAAATTAACTGGCAATGATTTATATGATGCTTTGGCTAACTAGGCTGCTTGGGAGAATGCTGAAATTGAAGAAATTACTGTACCTTCTACTACAAAAGCAACAGGAAAATTAACTGAAGGAGGGCAACATATATTATCAGAAACCTTAAAAGCTGAAGAAGAAGCAGCGAAAGAACTTGAGGAAGCATTAAAAAAATCTCAATAGGGTTCAACAGAAGAGATAGATACAAAGAAAGTAAAGCAAGGAGAAACATTTATAAAAGATGGTAAAATTTTTACTAAAAATAGAAATGGCAGCTGGACATTTAAAGGAAAGGCGCCATAGAAGGCTTCTGGCGGTTATGTAAATCATGGTATCTATGAACTGGGTGAACAAGGTACTGAAGGTATTTTAAATGCTAGACAAACCCAAATTCTTCGTGATAACATCCTCAGTAATCGTCCCGATTCTCTTATCAATCTTCTAAAATCTTACAACCAAGCCTACAAAGGTCTCTCTCAATCTGCTTACGATTCAATTCAAAACAATTCTGCAAATACAACAATTGAACACGCTGAAGTTAATCTCTAGATTGAAAAACTTGCTAACGATTATGACTCCAGACGTGCGGCTGATACAATTATGGATGAAATGCTTCGCATTGCATCTAAAACTAAAGCTAGCAATAGCATAAGGAGGTAAAAATGAGTTATGAGTGATTATAGAGATTATGGACAAGCACATAATGTGCGAAATGATTAGTATACTGGATTAACTTATCCAACAGAAAATCCATCCGCACTAGTAGATACTTCTCGGCGCGGATAGGTATTCCAAGCGACTCATGGGGGAGACGACTATCGTCTCCCCTATATGCATCGCTCATTTATTAGCTTTTCATTTAGTGATATAGGAAAGCCAAAGGTTTATATTGAAGATTTTAATCTAATCGCAACTGTATCTGGAGACAGATGGGAGCGCGAAGGATATACTAATTTTGATGACCTTACTACAACTTATGATAATTTAGATGGACAATATTACTGGGGCACACATTATAAATCTCATACTATTACATTTAAATTATCAACTGATGGTATAGATTAGAAGGATTTAGATAAATTTTTACATTGGTTTTAGGCTGGTGTAATTCGTGAACTAATATTATCCGAACACCCTAATCGCGCGCAGCTTGCGCGTGTAGCAGAGCCGCCACAACTATCATTACTACCATTTGAAGCGCATGTAACAATGACAGTAGGCGGACATGAATATCTAGTTACTACCACTCTTTATAAAGGTGATATTACACTTAAGTTAACTATGGATGAACCACATTGGTATGCAGTCGATAATATTTTAGGCAAAAAACAAAATGACCGATATATTGATTATTATACAGATGCAAATGATAATGAAGTATATATATTTGCATCTTAGGACGCACTTAAAATACTATATGAAGATGGTATACCACTTGGTAGTATGATTGATGATAATATGTTATTGGGTAATGGCGCGTATGCTAATGTAGAAGAAGCAGTGGTTTCGCGCGTATGGGTTATTGAAGGGTCTGATACTTCTTACGATAATGAAATTGAATGGTCTGGTGGCTCATGGGGTAGTGGTACTCCTTCCGGTGAAGGTGCACGAGTAGAGGCTAATAGCGCTACTTATCCTTACTCATATGGTGTTATTGCGGGCGCAATTGTAGATGCTTCTGGTGTTGGTATTACTCCATTGTATCCAAATACTTCTGATTCACCCACAGGTGTAAATGTTGGTCACTTTTTCTATTCTGGTACTGCTCCTGCACCCACTTGCATTAATTTCACATTCACACCCACGATTAGTGGATATGTTGCTACTCCATCTAATAGTTTTGTTTCAGAACAAACTCCATATAGCACTATAACAGTTGGTAGTCTTACTGAATAGTAGTTATAGTTTACTACTCCAAATATTCTTACTAGCTTTAATACTGCAATTAAAGTTATTGATGAAGATATGGATAATGGAGAAGCTTGGGAAGATATACGTAAGCATATGCGCGAGAAAGTTAAGCACCAATATGCGCGTCAATGGGCTATTAAGGTTATAGATTATGGGGAAGCAAAGAGTGCGGATAAAGCCACCTTAAAATCCTGTATGTCTTATTTCTTAAAAGATAAAACTGGAGATACTTATTCTATTAAATGTAGTTTTAATAGTAAAACTGGTGATGCTATTGGTACTTTTAGTTATAGGAAAGTTACAAGTTCTGTGCCTGCAAGCGCGGAAGCCTGGGTTACTTATGGTACAGTTTGTACTGATGTAAAAGAAGATATTGGAGATATGATACGCTCTAATTACTTAACTATTAAAGATAGAAATTATTTTACTGATAATGGGCATGTTGTTAGATGGACCTCTGGGCATCCAGAGTATTCACATTATATTTATCACAACTTTGATGTACCATTAACTAATGTATCTATCATTTATAAAAATATGTATTTGTAATGGTGTAAAAGGAGGGAGAGAGCATGATTACAGAAGAAATTCGTAGTTATGAGGTCTCCATTTGGACGCTTTAGGACGAGTTTTTAACTGTCCTAAAGTGGTCCGATGCGGAGCAAAAAGGTAGAATTGAAAATCCAAGAATGACTTTAAATATTGATGGTACTCAAGAATTTGAATTTTCTATTCCAATGTATTATCGTTATGAGGGAAAATTAATTGATAATCCTGGGTGGTATAATACTTAGAATGGTAACTTAATTGAGGGTATGCGGAAGATTAAAGTTATTTTTAATAAGAAAACTGCAGATGAAGCGGTATATGAGTTTTTAATTGTTAATACCGAAGAATCACATGAAAAAGATATGTCAGTATGTAATGTTAAATGTGAGGGACTTGCTTTTCATGAACTAGGAAAACGCGGTTATAAAATTAGTTTATCTTAGGAGAACTTTGAATAGAAATATAAGGAATGGGCAGAAAGTGATGGTTCTGAGAAAGAACCAATTGAATCATTAGATTATTGGTGTAATGATAAAGATACTTGTAATATTCCAAAACGTCCAAGTAATGAAAGTGAAATTGACCCCAATACCTGGTATTATGTAGTATTAATGAATCATAAATCTTTTAAAGAGGGTATGAGTCAACGCGCGGATAATAAAGTATATGAAAATCCATATGCAACTTCGTGGTCTACAAATTTAACTCCAAGTAACTTTGAATATTATTAGGAGAAAGCGCGTCCAGTATCTATTGATAAGAGTAATTTATATAATATTACATAGACTATTGCTGAAGCCTTTGAAATTCATTGTACTTATAAATATACATATGATGATAATTATCATATTACTTCACGTACAATAGTATTTTATAATCATTTCTTTCAAGAAGAAGAAGGCGCGATGTCCTTTACTTATCCTTATTCTTCTTCTAAAATAACTCGTACTAAGGAAAGTAAGGATTTAACTACGAAATTATTTGTACTTACAGCTGATAATGAAAATACGGTTTCTGGTTATAATACAATAATGAACGCAGCTTCTAATGCAAGTAAGGAAGATTATATATTAAATTTTGATTATATGCATGAGCGCAAAATTATTACAGATGAGTAGTATGATGCTATTAAACCATACGAAAAGAAGATGCGTGATTATAATAATGAATTAATTATGCTATAGCAAAATTTAAGCACTTATGAAATGTAGAAACCAGAGTTAGAGGCAAAAATATAGGTATATAAAAAGTCTATTGACTTAGATTAGGAAAACTTAGATTAGGCCAGCGCACTAAAAAATAATTTAGATTTAAGTAGCGGGGCGGCTGATGGATATATTACAGTAGATAATAATAATCCAGATTAGAGACTTATTAGCTAGGAAATAAAAACTGGATAGTATTATATTAATTTAACTACTACTAATAAAGGTATTGTTTAGGATAGTATTAAAATTTATAGAACATATAATAGTACTACTCATGCTTTAAGTGGTGAAATTACTTCTGGTTTTTCTTATCATTATGATGAATTTGGGCGTATAGATAGAATCTATGGCATTGAGCCAACTAAAGATTCAAGTAAGATATATTTAACTTATGAATATGACCCACAATTATATTATGATGCTGTTATTAAGATATGGAATAGTAAGTTGGGTAGCGATACTACTAATTATCTTAAAGAATTGTGTGAGTTGGGGCCAGAATCAACAACAGATGAAGATTTTGATTTAAGTGCAGTATATACATATTATGCGGATGAATTATCTTTAACTCATCGTACTTTTGATACAGCCACCGCTGCGGAAAAAACTGCAGTTATGACTGCTGCGTATGATGCTGGTTTAAATAAAAAAATACAAGATACTAAAGATAGTATTGAAGATTTAATAGAGGATAAGGCCGCAGATATAGCAGAGTTCGAGCGCATGATGGGACCTGCGTTACGTGAAGGCTATTGGCAACCGGAAGACTATTAGGATTATGGTAATCATTTAAATGAGACTAAAGGATTATCTGTTAATAATGATATTACGGAAGATAGCGGTGAGTCCTTTATTGTAGGATGGGACACTGAATTATTTGATGATGAAGAGAAAAACTATTATGAAGAAGGTGTGGAATTAACTAAAGTTTATTATCCATGTATTGATTTATCATATAAGCCAAATGGTACTGATACCCTTTATGATATGATTAAATCTAATATTTCTGATTATAGTTTTATTTTTAATAACAATTACTTAAATGAAGATGAAATTAATATAAATGATGTTAGATATACATCAATTTTTTCTATTGGGTCTAAAGCATTATTACAATTTGGATTATATGAGGATGAAAATCATATTAAAACTATACATCCATTATTAGTACTTGTTGGCGCGAAATCTATGTCTAATAGTAGTGAAAATGGTGCTATTAATGAAATTGAATTTATGAAAACTAATACCTATATAGAAAATGAGGGTGAAGATAATGAGACTACTGTGCGAGGTGGTAATCCACGTTTAGGCATCGTACAATCTCATGAAAATGGTACATATACTATCATTTCAAGTAATCCTACTCCTATTGATGTAGCTGCAGCTTTTGTAGATGGTTCAGAATATACTACAGTATATCCACGTATTAAATTCTCTTCATTAAATCTGCGCGCGAATAGCTCCGATTTCTTTATCTACTATAATGATACCGATATAGAAATCGCGCGTGATTATATAATTTAGACTAGGAATACTTTACGTGATGGTAATTATTATCCAGAATATTATCTTACGGTATTCCCATCTAGTATTTATAAAGCATAGACATTAGATGGTGATTTTGAAGTTCACTATGTTATTTCTAATGCAGATAATTAGATTTATTTAGATGCACTTGAAGTATCTAAAGAAAATGCTTATCCGAAAGTAGAATATACAGTTGAGCCGACTATTTTAAAACGAGATTTATCTAGAACTTTATATTCTAAACTTGCAACTTTAGTTATGATTAATGATACATAGCTAAAGTTTGAAAATGTATTTGGATATATATCATCTGTTGAGTTAGATTTGGATAATGTAACTAATGATAAGGTTGAAGTAAAGAATTATAAGACTAAATTTGAAGATTTATTTTCAACTATCGTAGCGCAAACAGAAGACATGAAGCGTGATGGAATTGCGGTTCATGCGGCCGCGGAAGGTAATGTTGCATTAACATCAGATGCATTAACTAAATCATTGATAGATAATAATATTACTATGTACGCTTTCTTAGATTCATATTTTGATTCTAGCGATGTTGTGCGTGAAAAGCTTGAATCTTTATTTACAGAAGCAAGTGAAATTTTAAGTGATAGTAATAAGAGTTTAAATTAGGTGCGTGCTTTAACTCTTGAAAATGCTGGAATCCTAAGTGGTTTCGCGCAAAATGTAGCTAAAGAATTAACTACTAAGGTTATTAAGTCTCCAACAAAACCAACCAGTTACAAACCTGGTGATGTTTGGATTGATAATGATGGAAATAGGTATGTTGCAACTTCATATAGTAGTGAAGGATAGGCTGGTGGTACTTCTGGATTTGTAAGAACATATGATGGTACTCTAGCCTCTATGACTGGTGCGGCATTAGATATTAATGCTGATGACGGGGAAATAAAACTAACCGCTGCGAATAATTTATATTTAGCTAGTAATTAGGTAGATATAGTTGGTAATGATATTGTAAATATTGGTGGCGCAAAAGTCAATATTGTTTCTTTAACTAAAGATGGCACTACATATAATCCAGGTGGAATAAATTTAATTGCCGGCGCATATTAGTCTAATGGAAATTATGGCACTACTTCTCGTGTATTAATTAGTCCTACATTGATAGAAATGGGTGCGGCGACTTTACGTTTTAAAGCCGCTTCTTCAATTGATATGATTGCTTCTACCGGTACTGAAGCGAATACATCTACTATTACTTTAAATCCAGATACAGGTATTTGGATTGGTTCTGGTAAATCTGTTTCTTTATTTAGCGGTAGTAATACAAGTGGTTCAAACGTATAGTTGACACCCACTCATATTATAATGGGTGTAAGTAGCGGTTCAGACGTTTCTGCATTTGAATTATAGAAAGATTTTTTAATTATGGCAGTTGGTACTACTTCAAGTAATTTTAGTTCTAGTAATGTAGCGTTAAATGCTACTGATTCTATTACTGGTATGAAACTTACTAAAGATTCGTTTGGACTGGCTATTGGTAGTAGTACTACTCGTACTGTTATTTTAGCTAATTCTAATGGTATTACATTAGGTACTGGAGAAACTCCTATAACTAATTCATCTACTAAAACTGGTTCCTATGTTAATATTTCTGGTAAGGGTATAGAGATAGGCTCACTTGGCACATTATACGTTAATATGGATAACTTTAAACTACAAACCGATACTACAAATGGTACTAGATTTGCAGTTGGAAGTGGATTAAATAGTATTAATCCTGCTACATTGAATACTACAACTGGTTTTACTGGATTGGTATATAATACAAATGGAATGTTTATAAATGGTAAAATATATGCTAATGAATTTATATCACATTGTAGTACCGGAGATTTTAAAGCAAATTCTAATGCATTTGGGTTTTATAAAACTAATGGAGACCCAATATTCACAATGAATAGTTCCGGTGCATTAACTGCCGCGGGAGATTTAACTATTTCTTCTGGTAAAACTCTAACAATGTCGGGTGCGTAGCTGGCTTTAACCGCGAATAATAATAAATTTATTATTAATTCTTCTAATTCACAACTATATCTGGCAGATAATGCTACTTGGGCAAATGCTACATATGGATTATATTATAATGGTAGTAGCGGATTATCAATTAAAGGAGCAATTACGGCTACTTCTTTTTAGTTAACTAATAATGCTTTCGGTAGTTATAGTTAGACAAAAGAATGGATAATTAATACTACTTCTACTGCATATACAAGTAGTAATGCTCCATCCACGGGATGGACTAATTGGAATACTACTCCGCCCAATCTTTCCTCTCATCAAGGGGAATATTTGCATACAAAAATTACTTCATCCTTGGGAGGATAGTCTTCTATTACATATACTGTAGAATACATTAGTTAGGATGGCGGTTGGGATGTAAATGGTATTTCTAATGAGACCTGGCCTATTACAATTAATAATAGTGCTACAACAACAGACAGTGTTACATTGAGTAGTACGTATGCTTTAGTACTCGGTGCAAATAAGGGCATATTTATTCCTAAAAATTCTCTTAATAATTCTGGTACTTTAAATGATACATATTTAAAAATTACTAATAATGAAATTTATTTAGATATTACAGATAGCAATTATATACATATGGATTCAAATGGTATTGATGTTACTGGTAATCGTATATCTATTAATGGTAAAGAGGTATGGGGCCGTGATGATATTATTTTTCGCGCAGCAAGAAGTGCGGACGAGTTTGAGCATCCGACTGATAGAGACTGGGTGTGGATTCGTCCAAATGATACTACAAGTGTTACAGGATTTTGTTCATTAGGCGGCGAGGAAACTCCACTTTCATTTTATACTATTTTAGATGAAGTACAATATCATCCAACAGTACATAGTTTTGATGTTGGTAATACGCCTTTATCAGGAAATAGTGAAGAAGTAAAAATTACGTGTCAATTTATAATGAGAACAACTGCTGCATCTAATTAGAATATAAAGGGAAGTCTTACTGTACAACTATAGAAAGCAGATGGAAGTAATGATGTTATCACCACTTTTAATACTGGGACATAGACCCTACCACGAACTGGTTGGAAAGAATTTGCTTTTACTAAAACCGTGACCACCGATGCATTTGAGGATACTAGTTTTTAGATTAAGTTTACTGATGTTACTGCAACGGGCTCAGATCAAAATATAGGAAATGCATATGCCGGGGCTTTAATTAGTGGTATTAGATTTATAATAGCCAAATATGGAGTTAGTGGTGGTATGATTGGTTGCAATGTTTATTATTTTAGTGCCCCAGAAACATAAAAAATAAGCCCGGACTTTTAAGTCCGGGCATCTTTTTTATTTTATTCATCTTCACCAAAATCAATAAATGGCTCCAATACTGCCATATCACTCGGTGTAAACTCTAAATCTTCAAATAGATCAATCTTAATCTTATTAGCATTAATTTCAACTTCGGTTTCAATTAACTCACTTAATTCCGCACTAAAAGCATTAGTACCATCAGCTGTAATTTTGCAATTACCATTTTCATCGGTAACTAACTCACCATTCTCATCTTTTTCACCGTACTTCTTAATAAGATTCATACGAGCTTCATTAAAACCTTGAATTTCTGCTTCTGCGGCTTTAAGTAAGCGCGCGATAGACCATGCTAATTTAGCCTTAAAATCTTTTTGTGCGAGTTTTTGTAATGTTTCTGTACTATTTAATAAGTCAGAAATCTTAACCTTAATCATAAATCTTCACCCCATGTATGTAAATTTAATTTACCACAAAAATATTTACCAATACAGATTGCATCAGCTTCATCTTCTGTACAATCCATATCATACCATATTTTTACTTTAGCTTGTGCTGCTTTTTTCTTAGCATCACGATGAGTTTCTCCATCATTAATCCCGCAATAGGAACGCCATTCGCTTGGATAAACCTTATCAGTAGGTACTTTAGCTTCAAATATTACATCTACCAAAACACCCTATAAATTTGCTAATGTTTGAAATGTTTTTACTTGAACATCTGTTGCCTTTGTACCATACTTCTACAACTAAATATTTTCTAATCCAATAAAGTCTGGTTCCCATTCTTTAATCGCAGCTTTAAGCCATTGTTTAACCTAATTTATACGTTCGGGCGCCTCGTAGGAAGAATTCGTCTTAAACGTCCCATATCCTACAAGCGTCTTATTATCGTATATAGAATAGCCTGTTATGCTTGTGGCTGCATCCAGTGCTAATATTCTATTTACATCAGTACCTTTTATAGGTACCTTATTTTTTTTGACCTTATATGGGTCACCCGCCATACAGGCATCACATATTTTATGTTTTCTCCATTGGTCAAATGTCTACTCTTGTTTATGCCCCTATGGGCATATCATTTCAAGTGGCGTTTTTAAGTTCTTGTAAACTTCACTAACTAACTACCAGCCTTCAGCTTCCAGCGCATTTCGTACACCATATATATTGATAGTACTCATTATTTACCACTGGCGCCGAACCCGCCTTCTCCACGGTCTGAATCAGCTAATATATCAACTACTTTAGCCTTAAATCTATAATTAGGCATTACTAATAGCTGAGCAATACGGTCTCCCGCATTAATCTGGTAATCATTATCAGAAGTATTATCATATAGGACACCAAGTTCTCCACGATAACCGCTATCAATTAAACCAACACTATTACTTAAACGTAATGGAGTTTTCGCACCGATACTAGAACGAGGAAGAATAAATGCTAGCCAACCTTCGGGTAGCTGAATCTTCACTTCAGTAGCAATTTTATTACCATATGTATGTGCTTTAATTAGCTGGTCTGCAGTAGCATATAAATCCGCGGCAGCATCTGTTTCATGTGCATAAGTAGGAACCTTTGCACCCGCGGCTTCATCAACTGTCATAGGAAGTTCAATACTATAAGAATGATATTTTTCAACCGCAGCATCAAAGATTCCGAATGTCTTATTCATTACTTGGTCCACAAGAGCCTTCTTATTGCCGCTAAATTGATTTTCTCCATATACCATTTCCTTAATGGTTTCAGTAAGTGCTTGTACAGATACTATTGCCTCAGCTTTGGTTAAGCCTTGGTCTTCAAAGTTCTTAACCATCTGATTAATAGACTGTTCAATAATCTCTGGAGAAAATTGTGTTTCAACATTTTCTAGGATTGCTTTCATAGCTTCATCATTAAAAATGTCATCATCTAATTCAGCCAAGCCCTTTATAGAATCTACTAAATTTTGTAGTTCATTCATAATAAACACCTCTTACTCAAATGTTCTTTCAATCGTGCATATATACCAAGAATCCACGATCTCGCCTTTCGATTTCTTAGTTTTAAGAACGTATCCGGATTTACTTACACTAAAGCCGCCTTCAGCCTGTTTTTCTTTAGCTTCTTCAATCATGGCCATAGCCTCTTCTTCAGTATCAACACGGAATACGTCAGTCGTCTTCATCAATAACTGTGCCATTTTCTTCTTTCTCCTTGTTCAATTTACGTAATTTTTGAATTAAATCTATATAGTTAAGCTTCGCGGCAGTTTCACTAATTACTCCAGTTACATCGCCGCTTTCAGCCACCATTTCAGCATATTTTTTCGCGCCAACCTTCTTCTTTAAGGCACGTCTCTGTGCCCGATTCATTGGAACTCGTGTACTATTGATTTTTTCAATAGTTTTATCTTGAATCTTCTTCAAGATTTCTTCTTCAGTTGGCGCGCCAACCTCTTCTTTTGCTTGCTCAATACTTATGTTTTGTATTTTAGCATAACGTTCAATTAGTTCGTCTACACTTAATTTTTCATTAATTTCTTCGGTTGGTTCTTTTACTTCATTGATTTCGTTCATATTATCCTCCACCAGTCTTATTATAACCAAACTCTTGACATTTAAAGAACTCTATATAGTATTTTTCAAGTTCATTAAGTTGGTCTTTCTCACAATATGTAATCACTTCAATTAACCAATTCCAAAAACCTTCTTTAAGTATTGCGTGATGTACTGCTTGATCCGCTATACTCTTTATTCCAACACTTGATTTAAAGTGATCGGCAATTCTATTCTTCACATTAGTACTCTTTCCTACATAAGATTTTCCATTCTATAAACTTGTTAGTTTGTAGATACCTGGTTCTCCTTTTATTTCAATACGCTTGAAGGTATCATCTAAATATGGTTTAACATATTCTGCCCAAACTAATTTTGAAATTATGTCTGGATGCTATACCTTTGCAGCGACTGTAGTAAGTAAGAATTCAATATCTTCTTTATATTCATCCGGTAGTTGAATTGTATAGAATAATTTTTCTTGCTATTCAGCATCATACTATTTAAGTACTTTCTAAATACTATTTAATCTATTCTACTCACTTTTTATCTATAGGTGATATTCATCACACTTAACTTTTGCTTCATTTACTGCTTGGGCAATTTCGCTGTTACACCATTCCTATGCTTCTTTGACACTTTTTTCAAGTTCTTCTTTTATTTTGTTTGCAAGCTCTGTCTAACTTCGTATTTCCGCATCTAAAGATTCCTAACGTTTACTTCGCTATTCTTCTATTGAAACATCAATTTCTTTTAGTTTATTATCTGTTAAATCTTGATAAACATCTAAAGTGGCTTGTAAATCTTTTTTACATTCTTCAAGTTTACATTTCTCATATTCAGTTTTTTCTTGAATATGACTTAAAGTATTCTAAGCTGATTGTAAGTTATCTGATGCTAAGTGAAACTCCACCCAAGTATCTTTTACATCTTGTTTAACCTACTTTAACTCATCTTGATAAAGCTAATATTCTTCTTTATCAATTTTCTATTTCTAAAAAAGTTTAATTCCCAGAAATCCGATTATAACTAAGCAACCAATAAGGGCATATATCACATCCAATCACCACTTTTTTCTTTATACTTAATTATAACAGATTTCTGGGAATTTGTCAAATATTTAATTATTACATTTCGTCTTTTATATATAAACCACAATGACAAGTTTCTCCAACTTTTACATTATTAAGAAAATCTTGACACATACATTTATATTCTGGCTTACCTTTGCTCTAATAAATACAAGGACAATAACCATCATTTTCGCGCAAAGCGGCGCGAATAGTATTCATTAATTCTTTATCTTCTGTAATATGTACTTTCATGTTATTTTCTCTCCATATTGATTATTGCTTGCAAGATTAACTCCAAGTACTTTATCATAATGAGGCTCATATCCTAAAAGGAAACGTCCCCATTTTACAATAATATTAGAATAATGCCGCAAGCTTTCTTCTACTATAAAATCTTCCCCTTGCCCATAACCAGTATATATAACTATAGGGTCATTACATTTTTTATCCATACGAATAAATTTGATAAGCTCTATTAAATCCATATAGCTATCAAATGGCTCTAGGCCTTGAAAGCAAAAAGCTTTGGTTAAAGGATTTTGTTTATACATATTCCAAATATATTCGCCACTAACTTCTATATCGGGTTCGGCCACTAAATGACTATTTTGACATACTGGACAACCATTTAATTTATCACATTTAAAGTCACAATAGGGAAATTCTATAGTTAAGCATGGTTCTTTATAATTAGTACAATCATAATCAATTATCCCTTTGATTCTCATGTCATATGCTCCCATTGTCTTAGTTTAAATTCAGCCTTTCGTTCTTTACTCCAAGTCTTAATAGGAGTATAGAATCCAACAATACGAGTATATTCAGTAGCTACATCGCCGCCACAAACAGGACACTTCTTGCCATAGAAAGCATGATTATGTTCACACGCTTGAATTTTAGTATTAAAAGCAAAATAAGTAAGCCCTTGGTCAGCAATATAATTTACTGCATTCCATGCTTTCTCAAAAGAATCAAAAGGAGCGTCAATATTTAGATGAGCAATGCTGCCGCCATTACAATAAGAATCAAAAAGTGAAGCTATGCGAATGCGTTCTACCATGGTAGTTTTAATTCCTAATGGAATAAACTGATTACCATAAAGCGGTAAGTCTTTTACAACTGTCTCTGGGAAAAAGAATTCATCTGCAATCTGCATTTTTGCCGCAGCAGATTCTCCTGGGATTTGCTCTATATTAATTTTGTAATCTTTATCTGCGGCAAAAGCATCTTTAGTTGCATGAAGCATTTCAAAAATACGTTTACCAAAGGCATCTGCTTGTTTAGTATAATATACATTACCCAACTCATCTTCACGAGTATACCCAAATGTTTTCATTGTTTCATAAATGCCAATTATTCCAACAGTATTATATAAATGTTCAAAATCTACAATACCTTTAGAAAAATTGGGCAGTAATCCTTTTTCTACGTTGCGTCGAATGATATGACGAACGCAGTCCAAAGCTTTACAATCTAATTCTACTAGTTCCTTTAAAGCAATTAAATATTCATCTTCATCGCCAGGATATTCCAAGGCTAATCTTGCAAGATTTACTGTAGATACTTTAACAGAGCCTACTTTTAAAGCAGTTCCACCAATACTATTAAAATATCCTAAATCTTCAATATTACTCTTTAAGCGGCAACAATTACTAAGTGAATTAACACTATCATCAATAAATAGATTAGAATCACTCCAAATACGATTGTGTTCTACTCCCCAACGTGCAAATTCTTCATCTTGGAATTTGCCATCTTTTCTGAGTAAACTAATTGTAAGTACAGGAAAGGTAAACATATTATGTTGACGTATTTCTGCAATAGTCTCCATAAATATTTTTTGAAAATCTTGAATTTCTTTTAAATTATCTATCATAAAAGAACCATCTGGGAACTGAGCTCCTCCAAATAAGGCTTCAAGATATGCCATATCAAATACTGAACAATTAGTAAATGCAGATTGCATTCCATCACGGACATATGGTTGATTTACAGCATAAACAAAACGTTGAATCTGTTGTTTAGCATAATATTCTGGAGATTTTGTAGCATATCCAGTAGCGCAATCTTTCTTCCAAAAATAATACATATATGGAATAATATTAGGTAGCCCTACCGCACCAGAACTACGATTAGCCGCGAAACTAATAAACTCCTTTACAAAATCAACAAATGTACTTAAATGTTGTGGTGGTTCTGCATTAAAATTATTTAAGAAGAACAATCCTTTTTCAGCGACATCTTTTAAATCATAAGCAAAGCAATAATGAACATAAGTGCTGGTATCTGCATCATGCATATATAGTGCCTTAGTCCATTCTTTCTCTAGCCAGAGATTGGCATCTTTAAAACCATAACGCTTATTCATTTCATAATAAATTTTATTAAATGCTAACAATTTACGATGCGGCTTAGGCATTTCATTCATAAGAGTCCGCATGTCCTTATTACCAACATTGGAATTACCATCTACAGAAGCATCTGCGACTGTATCTTTATCAATAAAATTATCAATAAAATCAGTATATGAAAGTTGCTTATCTCCAAATCCATTGAGATAAGCCATTTCTTCACCATACTTTTCACTTAAACGGTTATACGCCGTTTGAAAATTTTTACTTAATCGAACTCGAATATCCATATAATCACTCCTCAATCCATTTTTTCATTTCTAATGGAGAAAGGAGATACTCTTCTCCATTGAATAATACCGGCGCGCGGTCGGTCTTAATTGTATCCGGTAGTTCTTCAAATGAGCGTTCTATATAATTATATCCTTTATTTTGTAGTTTAGTCTTTATCATATTACAGATAGGACATGTTGGCAACGTAAAAATCTCAATTTGTCCCATCTGAATCACTTCCCAAATTTCTTTCCACAATAAGGACATTCTTCTGTATCAGAAAAATCATATGAGCCATTGCTATGAGGGCATAATTTTTGTAAATCTTTAATTGCATCTCTTATAATAAATACTCTATCTGTGCGTTCCATACGCGACACAGCCTGCTTTAATTCTTTATTCAATGCTTCGTATCTTACTTTAATATTATCCATATCCATACTTCCAAAAACCTCCTTTTTTAACTGTCTCTGTAGTTTGGCGAAACAAAGTTTCAGAAGAAGGATATCTATCTAATATTATTCCAAGCTGTTCGCGCTCTGGACGAATTTCAGTCAACTTTTTATCTTTCGGTATCCTATCTATTATACTTTTATAATTACAGGTTTCGCCTTGTGTCCATGTGGACACTAATTTTGATATATTTGGAATTGGGTCATAGCATCCGATTGCTGGTTCTTCATATTTGATTTTCAATGGAATACCATTACTCCAAAACACATACAATAAATTTAATTTATAGACTATATCACGGATATAGTCTCCTTGATAATGAGATGAACCTCCAAGTGATAAGTATACTTGCGAATTTTGATTCATTACCGCAAGCATCCTATTTTTATAATGCTTCATCAGAATTGGAGTTTCTTTTAGGGGAATTTCTAAGTCCAAATAAGCATCATTACTACGTGCGATAAGACCATTTTCACGTACATCCAAGAAGTCAGAGATTTTCTTATAGTGTGCAGGATGTATGAAGTTAATGGATGAAGGTTTTCTATCCATTATTCTCTGTATTATTTTGCGCCAATCATATTGGAAGAAATCATTATCATAAATATAAATACGATGGCGTTTTCTTATTGCGGGAAGTGGGAGTTCTTCTTTTCCAGCGTGCCATCTATAGTAGGTATTATCTAGGAACTTATTGACTTCTGTATCTTTAAGTTCCATATTATTATATTTTTCTTTTAAGAAATTCGCATATATACGCGCTCGCGCGATAGTGTAATCTATCATTTTATTTTCAAATGGTACATATATTCCATTAGTAAAGGCGGTACCGCCATAGATTACATTAGGAGCACGCTTAAATGCTTCTGGTACAGTAACAAAATCTTTTGATTCACTAAAGATATAGACTTTTTCATAACCACCAAATTCTGTTTCATTCAGGCCTATAAGACGACAGAACTTATTTTCTTCAGTTTGATAATAAGTAGCAAGTTTCATTATCTCTAAATTAGGAGGACAGAGTTGAGTTTTATCCCAACTCTGGAGCATCAGGTCAACTAATCCTATCATATTAAATAAATGTGGATAAGGATTTGCACCTTATATGATGGTACTCGTCAGACCGCTGCGGCATTCGCACACTTTTACGGGACAACGCAGAAGTTTTTCTCTTTCTGCTCATCTTATCTCACCTATAAGCGTCTACCTATTCCGCCACCACAATTATTATTCTTCTATACTAACCCGTTCTGTCTGGAACTCTAATGTTCCATCATCATGTATTCCTATTATTTTAGAGATAATTGGATAGAAACTATCCTTTCTTTTCTTGGGTATAAAGTCGCTGCCACGACGTATGCCTTGTATCATGAGTAGCGAACCTCTCGCAAACCAGCTGCGCTCAACAATGTGTTTGCGCCCATCCGCGCCCCGCTCTGATAATTGCTTATCAAAACCTGCATACTGATTTTTATAAATCTTTACATTAACAACACCGCTCGGAGTTAATAATGTAACTGTGTTTTTCATCTTGCTCTTATCAATTACCGTTCCAATAATCTTTTTCAGACTATAAATTCTAACTTCATTACCATCCTTGCCTATGAAACTATAATCTATTTCGGGTTCTTCAGATAGTTTGAAGAAATCATCATACAAATACTGACTTTCTGCTAATTCATGTGGATGACTATAAAAGCTAACTGCTTCCATTTCCCAATGAGATACTGATCCAAGTGCATACTTATCAAACATTTCTTTATATAAACAATTATTCAATGCCTTTAACAATTCATCCTTATGCGCTTTAATATAATTTCTCATCGGATCCATTGCGCGCTGATACAAATTATCCCATAAAGTGGCGGAAATCATTGTTCCATTAGATATCCAATCGGCACTAAAATTATCAGCAATAAAATTGATCGCAGCATCATTAAGTACATAATTCTCTACCTTTTTTTGTTGCTTCAAGAACTTATTGAAGAGGAATACTTTCTTGCAGAAACTCAACTCTTCTGGAATGAGATTATAATTGATAAGCATTTGCATATTCTGTAAAGTTACTCTTTGCTTCTTATCTGCGACCATATCAATATATTTTGCCATAATTTCTTCTCGCGGCAAACCTACCAACTCATCAAATGCTCCGCACTTAATTAGATTTGTCATTTGTATCTTATTAAGTTTAACTCTTTCAAGAAAATCTTCCATTGAGTCAAATGGACGCATTTCAATAATTTCTTTTATAATTGAGGTAGATAATCTCGTAATTCCGCGCAATCCATATAATATTTCATTCTTTTCTACAACAGGAGTAAACGTATAAGAAGAATTATTGATATTTGGCGGTGAGACTTTAATACCATAGGTACTAAAGCGCCCAATTGCGGAAGCAACTTTACCATAATCTACTGTCTTAGTTTTCTCTTTCTTCTTATCCTCTTTTTCTCCTTCAGTAATCTCGTTCTCTTCTTCCCATTCTTCTTCATCTTCATCATCTTCTTCTTCGGCTTCGGGTTCTACATCTAAACCCTCATCTTCATCTTCAACTTCTTCAGTTTGAATTCCGCCGCTATCAACAATTAAGTTTGCTGTATTCCAGAAGATAATGGGATAGAACCTCGCCAAGTTCATTTCTTGGAGTGCAATCATTGAGTATGAATATGTATGTGCCGCATTAAATCCATATCCACGGCTCAATGCTACTTCAACATCCCATACATAATGACAGAACCTTTCATCTAATCCTTTTTCCTTAACATTATCAAAGAACTGTTTAGTTAAGGCATCATAATCTTTAGGATTCTTCTTCGCAATTGACTTACGAAGTTTATCAGCCCACTGTAAGTCCCAGCCGCCGCATTCGGGCAACTGGACTAACTGCATGAACTGTTCTTGTGTGATTGACATACCATCGGATATGTCCAATTCACGATGCATAATGGCTCGCTGTTCTTCGGTTAAACCCATCTGCTGCATTTCTCTATCCCATGCTTTTGGGTTTTCCCTAAATCTCGCATACTTATCCAACGGACTTTCTGCGCCTTTTTCAGTTGCCATCAAACGAATAACCGAGTTGAGAACTGCTAGTTCGTCAACACTCCGTGGGTGTGTCAACGCAATTCCGCGAACTCCACTTTGCTGTTCCATCTGGAACAAACTAACTATTTCGTGATTCTGAACCATATCCCACATCTTTTTATCATCACGATTTATCTTATAAACTCCAAGAGCATTTTCATATGTTTCTCTTAAAGTTGGATATTTCTTTATATAACCTTGTTCTACTAACAAATCAAGACAAGTATGAATCTTATCCGCGGCTTCAACGCTTAATAAGTCCATCTTAATCATTGATACATCTTCGAGGTCATGAAGTTCAAACTGTGTTATGACAGTACCATCAGGCGCACGCATCAAAGCGCTACTTTCTGTAAAATCTTCATCTGTAAAGACTACGCCGCCCGCGTGGATACCTTGACCACAAATCAAACCTTCAATCTTACTTGCTACTTCCCAAAGTTTGGGATACTTATTTATTTCATTGATGAATGATTGAGTCGGTGCGATACCATTGTCTTCGTCACCATAATATGTTTGCTTTAATGTATAAACTTGACCACGCTCACTTGGAATTAGATTTGAGATATAAGATGCTTCATCTACATCAATACCTAATCCACGTGCCGCTGTCTGAATCGCTGACTTTGACTTTTCTGTTTTAAATGTCGCTACATTTGATACTCGGTTCTGACCATATACTTTTCTTAAATGATCTAGAACCTGTGCTCTACGAACGCCTTCAATATCAACGTCAATATCAAGTACTGATACACGAGCGGGATTAAGGAATCTCCAAGGATATGTCTTGGTCTTTTCACGCAAACAATTTATCTGGATAATATCCAAAGCGTACAAAAGAACAAATCCCATACCAGAACCACGTGCCGGCATTACCAACGTTCCAGCGTTCCAACATTCATCAATAATCTTTTGAAGATTGAGGAAATATGCTGACCACTGCGCTTTATTTACTTCAGAAGAAATCCATGTCATTTCAAGACACTCATTTAATGCATCTATTGCTTCTTTATTTTGAAGGTCTGGATGGAGATGAATACCATCAATTAATGCTAAAACTAATTGATTATCTGCATAATGCGGTGAATCAACAAAGTTTTTTAATGCTGGCATATCTTTAATAAATCCATCAATTTCAGCTTTGCTTCTTTCTGGAAACTTACGCCAAGGCAAACTCGGAATTTTTAGTGGCTTGAGGATACTAAAATCTTCACATTGATCTTTAATTAACCTAATAAATTCATATGCTTGCTCAATTTGATCATCTGTCAAATATGGAAAGAAACTTCTAATTTCTTCATCTGTCATCATATAGGTTGTCGCATAAAAACTCTTAACTTCTCGATCACCATCTTGTGAATTAAGAAAAGCTTCATGTACCGCTGCATCTTCTGGACGACCATAATGACTATCAGTAGTTATAATATATGGAAGATTGAGTTCATGCGCTATATCAATTAAACATTTATTTACAAATATTTGTTCTTTATTATCGGATGGTTGTAGTTCAAGATAAAAATTACCTTTTCCAAATATATCTTCAATATATGCACACCAACGCAATGCTGTGTTATAATATTCCATATCATTAGTATACATTGCCTGAAGTAAAAATCTATCTAATTGAGAACCCAAACAGGCACTTGATGCTATCAAATGTCCTTGATTTGGCTTTACAATATCTTTCAAATCCTGATAATAAGTTGGACGTCTACGCTGGCGCCGACTCATATATGAACGCTGCCATGCTCTTGTAGAAAGTTCACAAATCTGCTTATATCCTTCCAAATCTTTCGCAAGAAGAATAAAGTGGAAGTATCTATCTTTTGTCTTATCATAATTCTTCGCGGTTAAACCATTTCTTGTAAGATATATTTCATTACCGCGAATCAACTTAAAATCTGGATTCTTTTCTTTTATTTTCTTATAATACTTTTCTGCCTTAATATAACCAGATATAGTTTCATGGTCTGTCAAGGCAACACATTCATGCCCAAGTTCTATTGCTAAATCCATTAAGCTTTCAACTGTATTGATACAGTCCCGCAAAGTCTGATTGCTAAAATGACTGTGATTATGTAAGCTGCCTGGGTATCGTGACATTCCATCATCCTCCTTTATCTATATCTATTATATCATAAATTCAATTTTTTGTCAATTCTTTTTGTGCTTCTGTGAAAATTCTCCATGCTTCTAGATCTGGAAATTTCATGTGTTCTTCATGAGTTCCTTCCCAACAATAATGTTTACATACTTTACAGCGTTTAGGCTCTTCTTCATCTTGATACCAACGATTACCGCACCAAGGACACTCTATATAAAATCGTATATTATCCGTCATTTTGATACACCAAGAAGCATTAATAAATTAAAAATAATTCCAATAAGAACAATACCAGCACCGGTCGCCTTCTTGCCCCTATCATTATCATCTACGCCTACTATCCACCAAGAAAATCCAAGAACTAAAATACTAATTATTGCATTAATATTAGAATTCATATTTACTATTATCCTCCTCAAACTCATAATCCTCAATGAAGATCTGAACTGTCTTATTACCCATCCAATCATTGAGGTTTGGGCGCCCATATACAGTAAGTTTTTTCATCCTATTATTCTTTACATCCTCAATAAACTGACTATCTTTAAACTTTACATAAGCAATATCATTATAGATAATCTTTGCACTAGAATTATCTGCGCCCATAGTTGTAAAGTTCATTAGAGGGATATTCTTAATAATGATTTTTGGCTCATCAATATGATTTCCAAAGAATTCTGGGTGCGCTGCAATTGAACCTAATAGTTCATCATTATAATCTGAACCATCTAATACATAATCCACAACATAGCATGTATCAAAGTCTTCTGCTTTTAGATGACTATTTGCATAATTAAGTAGAGCATCTAACTTGTCTCCATTGAGGCCCCAACCTGCCGCATTATCATGTCCAGCGGTATAACTCACTAAACCGCTATCTTCAAGAAACTTTTTAAAGCTTGGTAGTCCAGCGAAGTTACTATCTGAACGAATACTACCCTGTATCTCATTATTATTATTTCTGCGTCCAAGCATTACAGGCTTGTGATACTTATTCACAATACCCATCGCAATTAGACCAGTTAGTTCCTGTGGAATATTATCTGATCCGTCTAGTTCTACAACAATAATATTATTCTCATCAAGTCCATCTTTTTGGATCTTAAAATCAATAATATCCATAGCTTGTGTTTTAGCTTTATCTTGGCGCGCTTTTGCATTTTTGCCCACACGTGCAGCTTGCTCTGCGGCTAGTTCAGTATCACCTGGGCGTGCTCCACGCTTTGTACTTGGTACTTCTTTTTTTGGATCAATGAAGCAATAGAATAGAGTTTCTTTATCCTTCATCGAACCCATGCGTGTAATCGCATTAATTAATGGTGCGATATAAAAAGCAATATCAACAGGGCCAAGCCCATCATATGGATATGATGCTTTTTCTTTCAATGAGAAACTCTGTGACTCAATAAGAGTCTTAAAGCCTTCATTCTTAATATTTTTTAAACCTTCTAGCATAATGTAATTGGTTTCAATATCGGTTCTATCCATAACATCAGCGATCTCGCCCAAAGCTGCGAGGTCAATATAATTATGCGCTTGATTGATACCAAGCATTTCATCTAATACTTCACAAAACTTATAGACAATGCCTGCACCACATAGTGACTTATTTCTATATTCCGGTGACAGCTGATTATTTACTACGATAGTATTGGGCAAATCAGATACTACTGGATTACCATTTTCATCATATAATTGTTCGTGGTGGTCTAGACAAATAACATCCATGCCTAGCTCGCCAAGTGCGCGATGTTCTTCTACATCATAACTTGCCGCATCGGGACAAATCACTAAGTCCCATTTTGCTTCATCACAAATCCATGTAACTTTATCATCAAGTCCATGTTGCTTATGTTCATGTACAGTAAATTCTAGTCGTGCTTCTGGAAAGATATGCTTTATATATAGCCATAGGATACTTGAACTTGTGTATCCATCTGCGTCACACATTAATTACCCTGGTTTTCACCATATTTTTCTAATAATTCTTTATAACGATTATATTTTCTATCCATCCAAATTGAAGCACCATCATATAAATAATTACATATCTTTAATACTTGTTGATTACCACCAACTGAAAAATACCAAGTGGCTTCGCGTCGTTTATCTGGAAAAATATTTCCGCATTGAAGTATTTCTTGAAGCCATTTTGCCATCTCATAAGTGGTAGTAAAATTTATTCCATAAGAGGTATAATCATCTTTAACATTTTTCATTAAACTACCGTCACCATCAAAGAAACCACGAATAAAATGCTTTATTAATTCCTCAGGTACTTTTGTCGGTGGTTTTAATATTAATGATTTACCTTTTAATACTCCTTTATCTATTAAATCATTAACAGTTTTTTGAGAGCGGCACACTAATTTTACTTGTCGTTGTCCAATACCTTTACTATCATCATAATGAATAGGATTTGTTGCTTTAATACTAGCTTTAAATTTTTCAATACTATCTATACTATCCTCTGCTAGTGTTAAACCAAAATCATCCTCACCATAACGATTTTCATTATTTACAATATATCCATCAGCATACATAAAACCTAACCAATATGCTTTTTCTTCGGTATCTATTGTTTCAAAAAAATCAAAATCGTGAAAATATAATCTATGATGATTTCCTTTAGTGGTTTTTAGCCCTTTATTCTCTAAAAACTTACTTACAGTATTACGTGTTGCTCCGAAATGATTCTCGATTTCACGTAAAGACATATTATTTTGATATGCTTCAATAATTTGATTTTGGATACTTTCATCTAATTTGTTAATTGATATAGCCATCTATATCACCTCCATTATTATTGTGATGTAGATGGATATAACCATCAACATTTTTTTCTAAATGTTATAAAAAATTTTTTGGGATTAGACTATACAATACGCTTTCGCGCCCGATATTATAGTCGTTGAACGTCCTTCTTTAAAAGAAGTTTCGCTGCGTTTGATTACCCAATCCTTTATGATTTTACCTTACCGAAGCCGTTACTCTTCGCCGCAATAATATTACTATTATTGTTTGGTTATAAAGGCTCTAAGGGACTTCCCGCAATTTAATCGGTTTAAAGTGGACTATGACGTTAGTTAATCCACTACAAATAAAATATCACTATTTCTACGTAGATGATAAAGTAGACGTTCTGCAGCAACGTCAATATTAACTAACTTGTGCGGGTCTAACTCACATGTAATTGAGGCTGGCCGCATAAAATTCTCAATATCCTCAACACCACGCTGTTGTAGGATTTCTTGTAGTGCTTTATCTGGATTCTGTGTAAATTCTGCTCTTAGTTTATACTTCATACTTCATCAACCACCGGTTCATATGTTTTTTCAAAAACATCGGGCTTACAAGGATATTGTTCTCCTTTTACGCCGGTAATAATCCAATCTCCTATATTTGCGTGCATTATGCCTTCAAGAGTTGGAATATCTAATTCTTTATCAGTTTGGTATGCTTCAATAATTACTGGTTTTTTTCTAAATTTTGCCATATTTATTCTCCTTATCTTACTTTAATTCTATTTCTATAAAGTTCTTCAAATATTTCTTTACCCTTATCAAATGGAGAATCTTTATGTCCTAAAAGATTCTTTATATCCCATATATAATAAAAAGTCGCTTGCCCTTTATACTTATTACACATATTCTCAATCTTCATTCTATATTCTTGTGCTTCCTTCGAGCGCCAATCTTCATATTCTTTATCAAAAGCAATTGTTATTTCGTTGGCGCCTAATACATTTGTGAGCAAACTAACTTGAAATTTATTTAAGCTGGAACCGCAACATGCTACTGTATTACTCCATTTACCATAATATCCATCATCCAATAATACAGATTTTTCACCTTCAGCAATTATTGCACTTCTACGCTTTTTAATTGCTTCTTGATGCTCATATATTCCATATAGGTTAAAATGGAGTGGATGTGAATATAATGTATTTGCAATTTGTACTGGCCTATATTTACCATATAATTCAGCTTCTTCTTTATCTAATGTTCGCGCGCGAATCCCTACCAATCTTCCATTAATATCAAAATGTGGAATAGTAATCTTATTTTCTGCGTTCCATAATCCAATATGAAACTTATCCATTACCGCTGGTTTAATTCCATCATGTAACCATAATGGATGATGATATGGAAGAAAGTACGATAACATTTCCTTTGGAAACTCTGTTAATTCTGGAATAGTGGAATCAAACTTATATTGATCAAAATTTATATCTGGTTTATATTTTTTCTTACTTGATAGTGTAATGTGCTTTAAACATTTCTTTACATAGTCAACCGCTTCTTCAAACTCAACTTTATGATAATTAATTCTCATAAACTTTTCATATAATTTAAAAATAGACATTGACTCATTACATTCTGTATAACATCTAAATATCTTATTATTTTGATACCAATATAACTTCATAGATTCTGCTTCATCAAGTGGATTATGACATATAGTTGGACAAACCAAATATCCTTTATCTTCATAAACAGCTATTTGGTCTACTCCTAAACTTTCTAGAAATGTTTTAACATCTTCTAATGTAATAGAATTGATTATATCTTGAACACTTATATCAAGCAAATCAAGAGTTGGGTCCAAACCTTCTAATGATGTTACCATTTATCATTCTTCTTCCTATATTGTAATAACTCTTTCTGTCGCACTTGAAAACAAATCTAACGGCTCACTTATTGGTTGATTCATTGCATTTGTAATAAATAAATCTTTTCTTTCTCCCGTGCCTAAATGTATTCTACTCCATATTCTAATCATTTTATAACGGCCCCGCCGCATTTTATAAATATCTAATACATGAGTTGGTGGATTATCTAATATACTTGCATCAATCGTGCCTGCGCGAACTGCTTCTCTTAACGTTGGAGTTACTGATTGCCATCCTTTTTCCGATACTCTTGTCATCACATATCCCATATCTGCTTTATCTGCAATAGCTTTTGCGCCACGAATACTTTTTTCATCTTTAAAATTCATTTCATCATCACCCATTGCGAGTGAGTTAACCTGAGTAGCAGAAAAGATAAATAAATTATAATCTTTTGCCAACTGTTTCAACTGATTTGCCATCATCATTAGGATAACATCTTCACGTACATTATTCTTTGAAAACATATTAATCATACTTGCGGTTGAATGAATATAATCAAAGAATACATATTTTACATTATCTACTGTTGCATATTTTCTAATTGTTGCTTCAACATTTTGAAGATTGGGATCACTTATTTCTTCAATCATAAAATAACCGCTATATTCTTCAATAATTTTTGCGGCTTGCTTTACTCTTATTAGTTCGCCCAAACCATAATTACCTGTCAAGATACTATCCTCATCAACACCAGATAAATATGCTAACATAATAGTTTGAAGTTCTTCTTTATCCATTTCTGTTACAATAAATAGAACTTTTCTTGGTTCTCGTGGGTCTCCATATGCATCAATTTCTTCTACAAACGCTTGCTTTTCATGTGACCATCGTTTAGGATATGCCAAATGACACGCATCAAATATTGCTGTTCTTGACTTACCACCACTAGTTGAAGAAGATTTGAGGAAGAAACAACCTGCTCTCGCGCCTCTACATACAGAACTAAATATTTTTCCCTCTAAACTTGGACCAATACTTGGTGACTTTTGCAATTCTTCAATTAGGGTTTCCAAACCTTCTGCGGGGTCACCTTGCATTCGACCACCATTGAGAAACTCATTTCTAATTTCACTATAATCTTTTTCAACACTATTTAATATATCTGATAGGGTTGAATGTTCCAACTTATCTAATATTTCTGCTTCTATTGCAGGGTCTTTTACATCTTTATCTGCAATATAATACTTACTAATATCATAATGTGCCTTTTGTAACTTTCTAAGCAACGAATATTTCTTTAATCTATTATAATATAATTTAAAGTTGCCTAATTGGGCATATTCATAAGCTTCCTTTAAAAAGTTAAGACCATTCTCAGCCTTATAAGCTTGTGCGGCTGCAGCGCCGCTCCTTTCAATCTCTTGATCTACTTCCAGCGGCGATAGCTCTGTAGCGCCCGCCTCATATAATTTTTTAATCGCGAAAAGACATACCTTCGCCGGTCTAAAATCAAAATCGTACGCTTGTATGTCTGGATACTCTAAAAATAATAGAGGTTTATACATTAAGCAACCGATAACTTGACGATACGCCATATTATCAGATAGCGTCATATAAGTCCTCCTTTACTCACTCTAAGAGTGCATCATCTAGATTAATTTCTTTTTTCTTCTTCCTATTCTCCTGAATAGGAACAATATATTCCTTCGTTTCGGTATTTGCTATGGCTGCGGCAATACTACCCGCACGTGCTTTCTTATCTGCACGCCAAACCTTCATTTTTGCCATACTTTTAGGATTTACTAATCCTAATGACTCTTTTAACTTTTTCATATGTTCTACATTATAAATATAATCTAAGCAATCGACAATCGCATCATCTGTATATCCATATTCATCTCTAAGCCGCTTTCTCTGCGTCCAAATTAATGGCCCAGGCGCTTTAATTCCAAATATCTGACATACTTTTATTTGAAATCTTTCACGCGCCATCTTTTCTTCATAACATTCTTTACAATACCAATATGTAGTTTTCCCTGTCACAGATGAATATTGGATCATTTCATCTTTATGAATATCCTGACCGCATCCATGACATTTTCGAGTTAGTCTCATTTAATTCACTTCCTATACTTTCATTCTATATAAAGTATAGCATAAATTCCAAAAAAAGTCAAATAAAAAGGAGCCTTTCGGCTCCAAATATAGGTGAGGATTTACACCTCACATACGGGCTTTATTCTCCATGATTCCAAGTTTTAACGTCCTCTCCGACTGGAGCCGCTTTTTCGGCGCGTAGTCTCAACCCTCGCCAACCGTCTACTGCTGCATCCTCATGGATTTGTATTTACGTCTACCTATTTCGTCACTATATTTATATTACATCAACTGCTTCACTTCATCAATAAACAGTTCAACTAGGTCTCCCTGTGAAGGAACAGCTTGACTCAACTTAAATTCTTCAGAGCCAAATACTTTCTTGATAATATCCTTCATAATAGCAAGATGCTGATTCTTTATCTCTTCATCTGCAACATCCAGATATTTAGTCCAAATTTCCTTGGCTTCAGCCATTACTTCTTGGAATGGACGATCCTTAATTTGTTCTCTTTCTACATGATCTGTAACTTGCGCGCCATTAAGTTCTACATCTTTATCAATAGCATCGCCAATTGCAGCTACTAGTTCTTCATAGCCGAATTTGATTTTAGGTGCCAAATACTTATATCTACTACCAGCAAATACATATGGAGTAGAGCGAGTATATAAATAACGAGTACTTTCTTTAGTTACTGGATCAAATTCAACTCCAATATAACCAATAATATCAACAAGTGCATCAATTACTTCGCGCATCTGACGAGGGCCATCTGGTTCAACCATTGTAATAGGATTACCATCCTCATCACGCATATCAGTACTTTTTTCCTTATCATGACAAATAAGGATAACACCAAAACCTAGCATGGTAATTTCACGTAGAGCCTCAGAGAACTCTTTCTTTACCATTCCCCAGCCGCCACCCCAGGGAATATCACGAATAGTATCAACATTTTCGCGCTGACAAATATATTTTTCACATAGCTCATATGCCCAAGTTGCTGTATCAATAACAACCGTATCATACATTTCTTTTGCTTGTGGTTTACGCAGCTGAGAAAGTACTTTCTTAAAGTCTACCCATTTGGGCATTGGAACATAATATTGTCCACTTAAGGCATTTAGACCCAATTCAAAGGCACAAGTTAATGTACGCGGGGCCTGTACTGCAAAAGAGGTTTTACCACTCTTACTTTTACCATAAATAAGAATATATTTGCCTTTAACCGAACGATCAATGACACTCGGTTTTAAATTAAAAATATCAATATCTGCCATTTAATTTCACCTCTCTGCTAAAAGTGGGGTAAGGCTTATGCCTTACTCCCAACTATACTTCGCATTAGAGGTTTCTGGCGCGTTTGCGCTACCAGCTCCCTGTTTAGGAGCGGAATTACGAGCATTGATCTGCATCTGCTCAATAGCAGCCTTGCGTTCAATGAACGCTTTCCTAATTTCAGCTGGGTCATAGGCGAAATCTTCATCTTCTTTCCTATCATCATTACCAGCGGTAACAATTAGTTCACGCACAAAACGAGTTGTGGTGTCCGGAATATCTTCACCCCAGCCGCTGGCCTGAACTTCTTCTTCCTGAGAAAGAACACGAATACGTCCTTTAACAGTAACAGTTTCATTTTCATGCCAGTTATCAGAGATATAACTAACAGCATCTGGATTCTCAACATAGAAATCAACTACGTCAAGTTTTCCACCATACTGAACAATACCACCTTGAATCTTTAGACGACCAGTTGTATCACCTTCGCGGTCAATTTCATCCATAATTTTCATAATGAAAATATCAGTAGCAAAAGAAGCAATATCACTTACTTTTACTTCATTGACAAAAGAACCACGAATCTGCCAACCATTAATCAGATTACCAGTACGAGATACAAAGTTATTTTCCTGTAGAGTGGCACCAGTCAGACGGACATGAGAAGCATTTTCAACACCGCACTTCTGTGCTGTCTTCATTAGTTCAAGGTCCTTAAGACTCTTCCACGCAGGATTGGGCTTACCAGTAGAGGTATACTCAGTCGCGAACATACCAACTTGGATATCACTGGTTTCGGTCTTTCCGCCGTAAGTCTGAGTTACACGGACTGTTACGGTTGCCCTCTTATACTGGCGACCGTCACTCAGTTTACCCTCGCCGGGCGCAACATCCATAAGAATACCCGCGAGATTAATTTTGTTGTTTGCCTGATTAGAAATACTTTTACTCATTTTACTTTTCTCCTTTGCTTCGTTTTTATTCTAAAATAGTTAATTAAAATTCAGCTTCTGCTTCCTTTGCAGCCTTCGCAGCGGCCCTTGCGGCAGCCTTAGCTTCTTTTTCTGCCTGCTTTGCAGCGGCTTTCTCGGCTTCTTCCTTCACCGGATCATAAACTAGACCTTCATCAGTTAGAGTATGATACTTAACAACCTTGGTCTTAGCCTTACGAGTTTCAGTCGCTTCTTCCAGCGTGATGGTTTCTTCACGAGTGATCTTGGAATAACCCTTCTTTTCCAGAGGATTGATACTACCGATTACTGCACTTAGAGAGATACCTAGAGCATCTGCAATCTCCTGCTTACTAAATTCTTTGCCAAAGTTTTCCTTTAAGAAATTCAGCACTCTCTCAGAATTAATAGTCATATACATCTACCTCACTTTATTCTTTATATTTCTTTTTATTTATACACATACTGCCAATGGAAGCCGTATGCTTTTATACCTTTTTTACATGCTCTACATATATTCGCATTTACTTCTTTACTAGTCGTATATTCATTTTCATATACCCATTTGCCAGCATCTTTAATCATATTAAATTGTAAATTCTTTTCCACACATAATACTTTCTTTTGCTTATTATCTATATGTTCTTCAAGTTTAAAATTAGAATAATCTTCTACTTTACACCAAGCATATCCTGCCGCAGTTTTTCTTTGTCCATGAACTGCCTGCCATATACTTGTTCTGCCGCAGTTAAAAGTTCTCATAACTTCTGTCATCGAATCAAACTTTCTAATAATACTTCCATCTATCAAAGATATTTGATATACTGAAGTCATACTACCTTTACCAAATAATTCATTTTCTTGTAAAACCTTGATTAAAGTTGGCTCTGAACATCCAATATCTTTACAAGTATTACCTAAATGTTCTTTATTTTCAAAGAAAGCATTTATTAAAGTTTCTGGGTCAAACTTCCAATTACCTTTTCCGCCGCGCGTTAAGTTGTAACTTTGATTACCTAATTCATCATATCTATATGTGTGATACTGTGCTATCCAATAAATTTCTCTTTCATCTAATTTAGTATTAGGAACTTCTTCAATAATTTCAAATTTAAAATTCTCTATTCCATATTTATTTATAGCACGATGAAGATAATATCTATTATCTTCGTCTTTATGATAAGCAGCATATACATGTGCCGCCCATCTTATTTCAATAGGCTATTTGGTTTGTCCAATGTAAGCCTTATTATTGACTAGATTAGTTATTTTATAAATATATCCCATATTAATCACCTTATTGATTAAAATTTGTAAGAGACTTGTGATAAGGCACATTATCTCAGTGGCTCATGACTTCCTCTGCTTCTCTTCTTACACTATAATTATATAACAAATTTTCAAAATAGTCAAATATTTAATTGTTATTTTCAAGTATAAAACTCATGTTCGCCATATTACGCGCATCTTCATCATCTTTAGCTTCATCTAAAATTTTCTGTAATTTAGGAATGGTTCGAGTTTGAAATCCTACTATTGCTTTTTTCAAATTATTAATTCTATCTTGAATCTGATTAACTTGAATCATTGCGCTTACCAATAGTTTTGCGATTTCATCTTTAGTAGGCACATAAGCATCTCCAGCTTCAGCTATCTTATCTACAAGGTTTTGATAATCATCACGCATAATAGTAGCAGTTTGTAAACCCTTTTCATCATTTTTTGTTTTGTCATATTCCATCACTTGTTCAGCAGAAACTGCTGTTGCTTGCGCGAGAGTTTTAAATAACTCAATGTAGGTTTTATCCATTCTTTACTCCTTTTACCGCCCGACCGGTAACTTTATATGTATTATCGCCAACCCATTTAGCCTCTTTTACATATCCATCTTTCTCAAGTTTAATAGCTTTAACGCCCTTGGTGACTCGACCGGTATAGCTAATTTCACTTAGAGAATAACAGTTGTAGTAGTTATTATTTGCGATAATTGCGATTTTATCGTCATCATCACTACTTAGGATCGCGGCAACTAATTCATCACCAGCATCCATTTTAATTGCGGCTGAACCCTTCTTGGCATGACTTGCATATTCACTTGGACGACTCTTTTTAATCATACCATTTCTTGTTACACAAGTTAAAGATTTGTGAGCATTAAATGTGAATGTATCAATTAGCAGGCGCGGATGTTCTCCTTCTAATTCAAACACTTCACTTACTTTATACTCTTTGTCCATCTTTAATTTGCTTAAAGATGCAGTATAATATTTACCAGCATTGGTAACTATTATGAGAGAACCAAGATTTGTAGTATAGATAATCTCTTGTTTGCCTTTAGCATTTTTACCTTTTTCAACTAACTTAATAGTCTTGCCATTATATAAAACCGCTATATCTTTCTCTACAATCTGTTCCGGTTCTTCTTCATCACCGAGAATATCCATAATTTTTGTGCGTCTAGCATCACCAAATTTTTCAGACACTATATTTAGTGCCTCAATAAGTGTTTTATCCAGGTCCTGGGGGCTTGATAGTAAGTGTCTTTGGTCTGCGATAAACCTATTAAGTTCTTCCTTCTCTGTGTTTAATTTTATCCCGTCAATTCGGGTTAGAGCGGAAAGCTTCATAGCAAGAATCGCTTCAACCTGTGGTTTATTGAATTTGAAGCGTTCTATTAATGCACTAGCTGCCGCAGAAGGACTATCCGATGCTCTGATGATTGCTACAACTTCATCAATATTTGCTACTGCGATTAGAAGTCCTTCCACTACATTTAATCGCGCTTCAGCTTTATCCAAATCAAATTTAACCATGTTACGCTTACAAGCACGAATATGTTCAATGTAAGCATCACACGCTTGGCGCCAACCAAATACCTTTGGAAATCTTCCTTGATCCAGCAATACCATATTGATTGAGAACCAATATTCGAGTGATGTATCATGATAAAGTTTTGCCATCATTTTCTGCGGGTTCACGCCTTTGCTCAAATAAATACGAATATCTGCTGTTTTTTTAGTATGGTCAATAACTTTGTCAATACCATATTCTGGATCATTTTGTGTAAGTTCAGCTAACTGATCTATTACTGTATTTGTAAATACACTATAAGGTAATTCAGTTGCTTGAATCATATTTTCTGTTGGATTATATTTAAGAGTCGCACGCATACGTACTGATTTTCCGCCGCCATGCCTTAAACTTTCTTTAATTTCATTCGCATTAGTAATAGTCCCACCTGTAGCAAAGTCGGGCGCGCAATATATTTCATCAAATGATACATGAGGATTATTAATGATTTTAATTAATGCATTATTCACTTCTTTAAGGTTGAACTGTGGTACCGAAGTAGCCATTGCCACGGCGATACCCGAACAACCATTAACGATATTCCAGTACCCAATTGACGGAAATACTGAAGGAATTTGTTCTGAATCATCATAATTCCAATACCATTCATTAATAGCGTTTTTCTTTAATCCAGCAAATAGATAATCAGAAAGTTCTGCCGCACGCATTTCGACATAGCGAGCAGCCGCATGAGAATCGGGAGAAGATGGATTTCCATAGCTACCTTGAACTTCTTCAAGAGGATAATGCGCGGTCCAGGGTCTAGACATACGAATGAATGTATCATACATCGCAACATCGCCATGTACATAGCTTTGAGTCATAGCTGCTGCTACGCTTTTCTGAGCCTTTTGAAATTTGTCTTTATGAGTTAGTTTGTTGGTATATTGCGCATATAGACCTTGGCGCAAACCAATTTTTAGCATATCTCTTACGTCTGGAATTGCGCGTTCTTGAGCAACTGAAGCGGCATATTTCAGAAACGCATCTTCAGTTGTCTTTTGAAAGTCTACATTTTTAATCATTTATATCATCCTTATATTTTTAATTCTTCAAAAATTAAATCATTTGGTAAGAAATTGCGGCATAGGTAAAATGAACCAAAACTTACACCTTTTTGTACTTCTTTCTTCTCAATATCAGTATAATAGTTAATACGCTTATCAAAGATTAAAGCTTGACAGTCTTTCATATATGGAAAACGTTTTTGACCCTGCAATGAAGGTATTGGTAATAGTATCGCGTAAGGCTTATTGAGTTCATATAGATGTTTAATAATATCATCCTTAATTGAAAATGGAGGATTAGATATAATAAAATCATAATGCTCAGAAGGTTCATATTCAAAGAAATTCTGTCCATTATCAATATGAGTTGCAATTACTTTATATCCTTCTGCTTTAAAAATCTTTACATATTCAGAATCTTCTTGGTCAAAAGGACACCATATTGTTATTGTATGTGCTGGATGAAAATATGCATCCAAATATTTGATTAGAGGTTTAATCGCATAAGCCGGAGTATAAACTTCGTCTGATGCTTTATCAGTTTTAGCTGTTAAGTATCCTTTATTTAAAGCCATAATATCACTCCATAATTTGATAGTCGCATCCATCTACACTCTTAATATATTCAAGCATATCTTTATACTCTGGTTTTGCAAACCAAGAACTAAGAAGATATGTATAAGTTACGCTTTTTGCACCAATAGCATTACCAATTTTCTTAAACTGGTGAATTTTAAAAGCACAGGTCTGCGGTTTTTCATCTGCAGAACCTGCAACCTGCTGAAATTTCTTTTCATAAATTCTCAATTCTTTAGTATTTTCATCGAAATATGCTTCATCAGGAAGAAGTTTTTTACTAATTATATCATTCCACTTAATGCCAAGTTTATTCATATATTTATATAAATTATGCTTGGTCAGATTAATTCCAGTAGAAATGACATGTACTTTATCTTCAAACTTCAAACCGGTACTAGTGTCTCTTGAGGCATGCGTCATTTTAAAATCATCCTTTCATTTTTTCTATAATTATTATATAATAAATTTTATTATTTGTCAATTATTTGAAAATTGGAAATCTTTTATAACTATAACAATCTTGTAAACTTATACCCCAAAACCAATTACATTTATATCCACCATGATTTTTAATATAATAAAATCTTCTAATTAAAAAATATTCTGGGTTTTGATATACTTCTCTGTCAAAATCATTTAATACTTCTTCCATATCCCAATCTTGAATTGATTTTTTACCTAAATCTAAGCAAATATAAATAGTATCTTTAACATCGTATCTTTTATTTTTAAATGGCATTATTTTAATTATATAAATATCATCTTGTGCATAAGCAAATTGATATTTATAATAATCATAATCTAGAAGATTATTAATAAATAAAATTTTAGTTAATGTTTCATAATAGCTATCTGTCATTAACGCACGAAAAATTCTATCCATATCTTCATATAAAAAGCTTACATGACGTGAGTTGGGTAATTCTTCTATATCTTGTAATTTTAATTTTGGAGATTTAGCTGGGCCGTTTCCTCGTGTTCGATTAAATCCAGTATTATAACTATCATAATAATTAATCCAATATTGTTCTCGCTCATTTAATTGACTTTCTTCACAATGCTCAATAATCTCAATTAACCAATCATCTAAATTATCTTGCATTATTTTATGCCAATCATCAGTATTGTCATTAAGATGTTGTTCAAGACGTCTAATTACATTATTGGATTTTCCAATATAAACTTTATTAGTTGATTTTTGAGTAATTTTATAAATGCCGCAATCATTCATTATTACTCCATTAACCTATTAATTCTTCATATTCTTGAATTGCTTCTTCAATATGAAATATTCCGTTTTCATCAATCATTCTATCTTTGTATTTTGGTCCAAAAATATAAATGCCATGTA
>Ga0247610_10000935_pt1 | contig 38131 bp, 20 predicted proteins | sample 174DNAGHGhighgp2_FD_193483 | JGI IMG/M metagenome (GOLD analysis project Ga0247610, IMG submission 193483) | Sheep rumen microbial communities from Palmerston North, Manawatu-Wanganui, New Zealand - 1742 DNA GHGhigh gp2 | ecosystem: Host-associated > Mammals > Digestive system > Stomach > Rumen...
CAGCCAGCAAGTGTGGCTTCACGCCTCAGTTCGCAGGCCTGGAGGCTATGAACCAGAAATACCGCGACCGCGGGCTGGTGATCATAGGCTTCCCCTGCAACCAGTTCAAGGAGCAGGATCCGGGCAGCGACGAACAGATCGAGGAGTTCTGCCAGCTGAACTATGGAGTGACGTTCCAGATCATGAAGAAGACCGACGTCAACGGTCCCGCGGCATCGCCCGTCTTCGAGTACCTGAAGGCACAGGCCCCCACGGAGGAGTACGTCGGTCTGAAGGCCAAGGCCACCCACGCCCTGCTGAAGACGCTGAGCAAGAGTGTGGAGAAAGACAGCGACATACTCTGGAACTTCACCAAATTCCTCATCTCAAGGGACGGAGAGACCATCAGACGCTATGCCCCGACCACCGACCCGAAGGACTTCGAGAAGGACGTGGAGGCCATGATAGGCTGACGTAACACCCACCACAACATCATGGCAACAAGCAAAGTGCTACCCGCCGAGGGGAGACTCGGAATACTGGTCGTTGGCAACGGAGCCGTGGCGACGACCTTCATCACCGGCGTGCTTATGGCTCGCAAAGGGCTGGCCAAACCCATCGGCTCGATGACACAATACGACAAGATACGTGTGGGACGCGGCAGCGACAAGCGCTACCTGGGCTATGGCGACATCGTGCCTCTGGCAAGCTTGGACGACATCGTGTTCGGCTGCTGGGACGTCTTTGCGGCCAATGCCTACGAGGCCGCCATCTACGCCGAAGTGCTGCAACCCAAGGACATAGAACCCGTGCGCGCCGAGCTGGAGGCCATACGCCCCATGGCGGCAGCCTTCGACCACGACTACGCATGCCGCCTCAACGGCGACAACATCAAACGCGGAGCCGACGGACAGATGCCCACGCGGTAGGAGATGGTGGAGCACCTGCGCGCCGACATACGCCGCTTCAAGCAGGAGCAGCACTGCGCCAGGCTCGTAGTGCTGTGGGCGGCATCCACCGAGATTTACGTGCCGGTGGACGAGAGCGTCGCACCTGCGCCAGGAAATTCTCATGCACCACCCACGCAACATCACGCAATGAGCGGCCGATGCTGTCGTAGCGCTTCTTCGTAACATCCCGCCTGCTGCGCAGCGGGAGCCATGACAACCAAGACATAATAAGCGAACGCCCCGCTACGGCGAGCGTGCTTCGCACATGCACTGACCTTTCCAGGCACATGGGACAATCTTTCCATGCACATGAGATAACCTTCCCATGCGAATGCAATAAGTACACTCCCACGGCAATGCGCCCGCCTCCCCACGGCAAGTAAGCAATCTTTCCATGATTATCCGCAATCGTACCACCAACAGGACCGCAGCGCGGTCTCCGCTCAATAGCCAGGGGTACGATTGCGGATACTCATATCTTTCCCCCTGTAAATGAGCCTCCCCGCACCTCTGGCAGGGAGGATTTCCTGCGCCAAGAGACCCCAGGACGAAGATTTTTCACCTCTGGCAACAACTTTTTTTGTAAATTCCATACAGCGTATCAGAACTTTTTCTTACATTTGCCCCGGATTCTCATCGTCCTCAGCGATTTGGCACCGCAGACGTGCTCTGCACGCAACCACGCTGTTGCCCTCCACCACCATGGAGAAAGCCCCATCGCCAGGACAGCCCGCGCCGAGCCAAAGGCGGATGGCACTGCCCCACCCCACGGGTGGCGGCATCCTTCCTCCACAGGCGGGAAAATGGGCGACGGCCCACGTGGCCGCACAAAAGATGCAGCACCACGCCGTGCAGCACTCCATGAGGTGGGATTGAGAGTCACAACATATTGCAAAGGCGTTTACTCAGGCGCTTGTTCTTGACGTCTTGAAACTTCGCAACCTTCAGATGTAGTCAACGGACATGGCAACGGTAGATGCCCATTGGATGAGATGTATTCGTCCCTGTCTTCGCCTACATGCACCTATGCCCAGGTGTGTGTCAAGGTGGAGTACAGGGAATGGAATATACTATCATCGGCGTGGGTTTCGCATTGCTCGTTCAACTACATCGGGCAATGCGAAGGCCTCAAGACGTGGAACGGCAACAGTCGGGTCCACGCTTTTTGTATGCATACAAATCAGAGTACTTAAATACCCAACAAAGAACCCACAAAATCTCATCATTATGCATGTAAAACTAAAAGTCATCGTGTCAGTTCTCATGCTTTGTCTGAGTGCTGGCATTTCAGCGCAGGACTTCTCAGGAAAGTACTACCTACAGAATGTAGGCTCAGGGCTTTGGCTGGGATGTGCCAATGCATGGGGTACACAAGCCTCATTGGTAGAGCACCCTGAGTATGTCATTCTTGAGCAGCTGTCTAATGGCAAATACACCATTGAGACGCAGGTAAGTAATGGCAACACAGACTACTACTTCACAGGTAGCTTCATGGACGGTGCGCCAATTGAGGTAACAATCACATCTGTTTCAGATGGCATATATAATATAGGTAGCGGTTCTGTGCTTTTCGGCTATGCCAACAGTGGCGTATTGGCGGGCAACCTCACTAACGGCAACGACGTCAATGCCCAATGGAGAATACTGTCTGAGGATGATATGTCGCAACGTCTGAGCAGTGCTTCCGAGCTGACGCCAGTGGATGCCACTTACCTCATCCTCGACCCAAACTTCGGTCGTAATAACCGTAATGTCACGGCATGGACGATGGTGGCTTCCAATCAGAACCTTTCAGGAGGAAACAACGCGAACAACTGTGCCGAAAGCTTTCACTCGACATTTAATCTTAGCCAGACTATAAGCGTGCCCAATGGAATCTATGAGCTGACAGCTCAGGGATTCTACCGGCAGGATGGCTCTGATAATACAAACCTTCCACACTTCATTGCCAATTCAGAGGAAATAGCCTTTCCCCTGAAATCGGGATCTGAGGGAAGCATGAGTGACGCATCCGTATCGTTTTCGTCTGGCCTCTATACCATTGAGCCGATACGTGTGACAGTGACCGACGGCACGCTGACCGTAGGCGCCTACTGCAATAATACAGCCTTGTGGTGTATATGGGACAACTTTGAACTCACCTACTATGGTCTTCCAGAGGACCTTGGCAGCTATGAGAGCGCTCTTGCAAACCTTGTGGCTCAGGCGGCAGCGCTCGATGGGCAGGTGCCATCTGCTGCTTTTGCAGCTATAGATGCTGTCGTTCAAGCCAATAATGCCACCTACAGCAGCGTCGCTGAATATACCGAGGCCATAAATGCCATCAAGGGGGCTATTTCGCAATATGGGAACAGCGAGATGAAGTCGGCATACGCCAACTACTTGAACAAGCGTGCTCAGGCAGAGAAGCTCTCACAGCAAAAGGTATATGTACCCGACGTGATGCTCGACGTCAGCGCGGCCGATGCCGCCGCTCAGGCTGCGACGACGGTTGCAGGCATTGAGCAGGCCACAGCGGCTTTGGGTGAAGCTGTGGCAACGTTCCTCTCGGGCAGCACGCTCTTGGAGGGATGCGCATTTGATGTCACTGGGTTCTATGTCACCAATCCAACACCATATTATAACTATGATGGCTGGACTTGCAGCGATGTGCCTACATTGGACAGCTATAACATGTGTTCGGAATTCTGGAGCAAGCCGGGCGCAAGCCTCAGTCAGACCATAGTTGGTTTGCCACATGGCAGCTATCGTCTCGATGCCGTGGCCTTTACCAGGGCGGGGATGTCTGCTACGCTTGCTGCCGGAGGGGCGTCAATGTATATCTCTACGGCAGAGAAATCGGCTGCTAACGACAGGACTCAAGCCGCAGCCTGGTTTGATGCAGGCAATGGTATCAACTCGCTGTACTTCAAGTACGACGGCGCCGCCGACCTCACCATAAGCCTCACGGCCGATGATCAGACGGTCGACTATTGGTTGGTATGGCGCAGCTTCGGTCTGCAGTATTTGGGGTCCGACGAACTCGCCATAGAGCGTGTAAGCCTGTCCGCAACCGTTGGCGAAGCCGAGACACTGCTTGCAGAGCATGGAGCCTCGTGTACCGAAGCCGTGAAGGCACTTCTTGCCTCTGCCATCGAAGCTGGCAAGGTGCGTTATGACACGGCCGATGAGATTAATGCAGCCTTGGCAAACGTCAATGCCGCCATCCTCACGGCAAAGGAGACAATGGCCCTCTACGATGACTACCTCGCGAAGCGTGCTGCCGCCGGCGAGATTCCTGCCACGGATGGACTGACGGAGAAGGAGGACGGGGCATTCGACAAGTTCGCTGCCGCCATGAAAGTCGCGGATGCCACTGCCAGCGAGGCATCAACGCCTACTGCGCTCAAGACGGCCATCGCCCAGCTGCGGCAAGGCGTGCTGGACTTGATTGCCGATGTTCGCCCCGCCGAGGGTAGCCCAATAGAACTCAGTTTCATGCTCGAGAACACCGACTTCGAGCAAGGTGGTGAGCTGACGACGGGCATCCTGCCGGGCTGGACATGCACATTCATCAAGGGTGAGAATGCGACGCATATCGGCTTGATGACGGCTAACTACGACAGCGACGAAGCACATATCACCAACTACTTCATGGAGGCATGGCAAGAAAATGCATGGCCATACGTCATTGGCGACGGCAAACTGTATCAAACACTCTCGGGATTGCCGGTAGGCCGCTATCGCCTGTCGGCAGACGTCATAGCTGTTGACCAGTATCAGGACCACAACCCTGTTTCGGGCGCGTACATATATATCGAGTCCGGCGCTATAGAGACAAAAGAGGCCATTGCCACAGGAAACGGGTCGCCAAAACACTTTGAGGTGGATTTCCTCAACGACTTTGCGGAGTCGCTCACCTTTGGCCTGAAGACCGAAGGCACCGATGCCAACTGGATTGCTGCCGACAACTTCCACATATATCTTGTTGAGGCCTTGGACGAGTCGCCAGGTGTGACAGCCCTCAAGGAAGAACTGGCGAAATACGAAGGTGTCAGTTTCGGACAATGCAACAACGAGGTGCTGACGGCTTTTACCTCGGAGCTGGAACGGGCCGCGCTCATGGCAGAAACCGACATCTACTCCGCCGAACATTCTACCGAGTGCCTACAGGAGATACCCACGCTGCAGAGCCTCTATGATGCCGTCAAGGCGTCGGAGAAGGAGTATGCCGAGGATATATCTCCGCTCTTGACATATATGAATGAGCGGCTGTTTAATCTCACACAACAAGCAGAGGGGTCGCCACTGCACACGGATTGGACACAATTAGTATCTGAAGCTCAATCCATGTATGACCAAGGCACAGCCACTTATTCTGAGATTCAAGCCAAGAAAAACCTAATGGACACAAGGTCAGTCTACTGGTTGAAGCACTTGGAGGAAGAAGAGTTGACCGCTATGAAAGCCATCCGCTCGACCCTCGTCACCGACTATGACTGGGCTGGCACATGGAACTTGGATGCGGATGAGCTGGACTTGGAAGGTGTGAGTATTTACTATGGTTGGGTATGTACAATCAACCTCAGCAACCAAGGGCTAAAGGGTACACTTCAGGCTTCAACCTTCTCCCTGCCTCATTTGACGACTTTGGAATTGAGTGGCAACAGCATCCGCGCCATCGAAGGCACCTTCCCGACTTCAATCGCCAATCTCAGCCTCACTAATCAGGTTCTACAGGATGAGGTGGTGATAGACCTGCCCACGGTGAGCGAGGAGGGCTTGCTGGCACAGCTGCCGCCCATCGTGTGCTACGATGGTGGCCCGACGTCGGGCTTCCGCTTCTACGTGCAGGACGAGGAGGGTGTGATCCAGTTCGACAACCTCGACGGCGGCTTGGGCGTAGTGTTCCTGCCCACGGCGGGTTATGGCACCTACGTCTATCGCCACAAGTCGGGCGACGTGCTGACGTTCACCAACAGCTATGGCGACGGCACTGGCGATGCCATTGGCACCACGTTCCCCGTGCGCATCACCTTCGAGGGCGGCGACAGCAACTTCGACGGCGTGCTGGATGCCTCCGACATCCAGACCACCATCAACCACATCTTCGGCGAATCGGTGGACTACTGCTTCAACTTCACGGCCGCCGACCTGTGGGAGGACAACAGAATCAACGTGCAGGACGTGGTGAAGGAGGTTGACCTCATCATCTCGCAACCTGTGCAGCCACAGGAGCAGGACGAACCATCGGCAGCACCGCGCCGCATCCGTCGCCACAACTCCGAGGCCAGCGCAAGCCTGACCTTCGACGGCAGCCAGCTCGTGCTCGCCACCGAGACACCGGTGAGAGTGCTCGACGTGGTGGTCGGCACCACCGCCGCTGTTGACTGGAGTCCGCTGCAGGCTCTGGGCTTCACCGTAGTCACTCGCCAGACTGCTTCCGGGTTACGCGCCATAGCATATAGCATGAGCGATGCCGAGGTGCCAGCAGGTACCACCGCCATAGCCACCACAGCCGACAGCGGCGTGGAGGTTGTGGCCGCATCGCTCACCGACGCACAGGCCAAGAGCATACGCGTGGTTCTCGGCAGGCCGATTGCCACGGGCATCGACACTGCTGTAGGCACCGATGCCTCGGCTTCGCACTACTATGACCTCAGTGGACGCAAAGTGGCAAAGCCGCAACAGCGTGGTCTCTACATCCGCGACGGTCGGAAGGTTATTGTCAATCAATCCAACTGAAGCACCTCTCACTACACACTTCTCACTCTACACTATATCTCCACAACTAGATTTCAACGATGAAAGCAAGACATTATATACTATCCCTGCTGGCGGCACTCGTCGGAGCCGTCGGCATGAAGGCGCAGGACAACAACCGCCTCACACTGCCCGACTTGGCAACACTGCCAGGTAAGACCGTGGCACTGCCGCTGAACATGGACAACACCGCCGAGGTGGTGGCCGTGGAGTTCGACATACAGCTTCCCGAGGGCTCCACACTGGACCCCACGACGAGCAAGCTCTCTAACCGCTCCGCGGACCATGCTGTGCGCTTCAAGGCCATGGGCAACGACACCTACCATTGTCTCATCTACTCGCCCACCAACAGCGCCCTGCTCGGGCGCACCGGCCAGCTGATGACCGTAAACATGCAAGTCAGCGATGCCTACGAGGAGGGCAGCGAGCATGAATTTGCACTAACCAATGCCGTGCTCGCACTGCGCGATGGCAGCAACGGCCTCACGGCAGTCCAGGCTGGAAAGCTCATCATACAGAAGGGACCCGACCTAACCGTAGAGGACATGTCCGCCGATGCCACTACATACGCCCCCGGCCAGACGGCTGTGGTCAGCTGGCAGGTGAAGAACATTGGGGCCCTGGCCACCGGCGCCGGGTGGACAGAGTACCTCTCCGTGAGGAACGCGGCCGGCGTCACTAAGCTCCTCGCCACGACATCCTACGACGAGACCCTGGCAGCCGGAGGCACCGTGAGTCGCCAAGTGGAAGTGGTGCTGCCCGCAGTCCTCACCCTCGACGGCGAGGCGCAGTTCATCGTGGAGGTGCAGCCGCTGGCGGCCACGGGCGAGTCGCAGGGCTTGAGGTGGAACAATACGGCCGCTTCGACACCCGTCGTCTTTGAGAAAATGCTCATCCTCACCCTGCCCAAGGGCAGTGTGCAGGAGACTTATCGAGACCCAATCAGATGCACCCTCATGCGTAGTGGCGACCGCACGACGGCCGAGACCTTCACCATCGCCGCCACAGCCGACAGCCGCGTCACCATACCCACCACTGTCACCATCCCCGCCGGGCAGTCATCGGAAGCCTTCTACGTGCAACTCACCGACAACACCACGCTCGACGACAACGGCATAATCCACGTCACAGCCACGGGCAACGGCTACCCCGAGGCCAGCGGCCAGTTCGAGATCGAGGACAACGAATACCCCGACCTCAACGTCACCGCCTCGACGGACAACATCTACGAGGGCGAGACATTCCAGCTCACCGTCAGCGCCACGCGCGCTCCCAAGGCCGACCTCACCGTGAGCTTTTCCGCCGAGAATGCTACACGCTTCACCTTCCCTGCCACGGCCGTCATCCCCGCCGGACAGACTTCGGTCACCGTCGATGTCACGGTCAAGGACGACGACGTGCCCAATCTCACCTTCTCCAATGCCTTCCGCGCCAATGCCACGGGCTACAACCGCGGCGAGGCGGTGGTAATCGTCAACGACGACGACGTGCCGTCGCTGGAGCTGCTGCTCACGCCCAACAAGGTCAGCGAGGCCGACGGCCCGATTGCCGTGGCTGCCACGCTGCGCCGCACGGGCGTCACCAACAATCGGATCACCGTCCGCCTCAGTGACGACACTGGCGGCGGCATCTACTACGGCCGCACGGAAATTGTGCTCGAGAAAGGAGTGGAGGAAGCACACCTCAACCTCGGCCCCATAGACAACGCCACCGTCGATGGCGACCGCGTGGCTAACATCACAGCTGCCGTGTATATCTCATCATGCTCGTGCAACGCCACCGGCGAGTCGGCAGGCGTGGTGACGGCGCAGCTCACCATCCTCGACGACGACGGACCGGCACTGAAGCTCACCTCAGCCGCCAGCACGTTGCTGGAAGGCAGCTCCACCACGCTCACCGTCGGCCGCAACACGGCCGACACCACACAGCCACTCACCGTTACACTGAGCAGCGACCAGGACAGCCGCCTCACCTATGAAAAGCTTGTGACCATTCCCGCTGGGCAGACCACTGCCACCGTCGCCCTCGCCTCACAGGCCAACGACGTGCAGGGCGACTCCTTCACCGCCGTGTTCACCGCCACGAGCGAGGGCTTCAGCTCCGGCACAACCTATATCATGGTCACCGACCAGACCCTGCCCGATGCACGCATCACCCTCACGGCCGACAAGGCCGAAGCCGAGGTGGGCGCGGAGGTGACGCTCACCGCCACCGTCGGCAACGAGGGCAATGCGCCGCTGCCGGCGGGGACGGAGGTGAAGCTGTATTCAGCTTCTTCCACCCTGACGCTGCTGACGTCACAAGCCATGGAGGTAGGGCAGAGCGAGACTTTCACTAAGGTCGTTCTTCTCCCGACAGCCATTGGCGTCGTGAGATATTATGCAGTAGTGAATGAGAACGACGCCACAAGTGAGCTGTCAAAGACCAACAACACGTCCAATATAGTGGAGCTGAGAACGACGTCACCTTATAGCGTCGCCGTAAATATCGAGAAGTCGGTCTATGGCGCCGGCGAGCCGGTTGCCATAACAGGCAAGGTGTCTGGCGCGAGCGTGGCAGGCAAGGAGGTGGACGTATATGTCGTCCTCGGCAGCGCACGCGAGTCTATTCTCACGCGGACGGACGCTAACGGGGATTTCGCCGTGGTGTGGAAGCCCAGCTCTGCGGTTGCCGGACATTTTGTTGTGGGAGCATGCTATCCGGGCGAGAACAAGACATCGGGGATGTGTTCCTTTGATGTCCACGGGTTGCGCACCACGACGAGTGGCTACACAGTATGTGATGTGCTACAAGGCGAGACGAAAAGCGGGGCGATTGGTTTTGAGAACATGTCCGAACTGCCATTGACGGGAGTGCGCGCCGAGGTGATTGCCAAACCTGCCGGATGTGACATTACGGTGGATATCACCACAAGCATCGAGGGTGCTGCAAGGGCTGACATGGCCTATAGGATAACAGGAACCTCTGTCACAGAGCAGAACGAATGGGAAGAAATCAAGCTGCGCATATCGACCAATGAGGGCGTGAGCCGCGACGTATCGCTGTGGTTCTACTGCCGCGCTTTGGAACCCAAGCTGATGATTACGCCGGACAACATCACTACGACAATGGTTAAGGGCCAGACACGCGACTATCCTTTCACCATTACGAATGTCGGAAAGGCAGCAACGAGTGATATCACCCTGCTCTTGCCTGACTGGATGACTTCGGCAACAGGGACAGGCATCGCTCCTTTGGCCCAGGGCGAGTCAACAACGATTGTGTTGAAGCTCACGCCAAACGATGGAATGGAACTCAACAGGTGTGTGCATGGTTCCTTTGGCATCAATTATGGCGGAAGCGGCACGGCCGTCGTCAACATGGCTGTTACGCCCGTCTCGCAGGAGAAGGGTACGTTGGTCGTTGATGTGAAGGATGAATACACGTTCTACGCTGAAGGTGCGCCACATGTCGAGGGTGCAGCAGTGGTGATAAAGCGTCCTGCGGGCGAGGTTGTCGCCGAAGGTGTCTCCGGCCAGGATGGCATCTGCCGCTTTGAGTTGCCCGAGGGGTCGTACATTATGACGGTGTCCGCTGCGGAGCACACTTCCAAGACCATGTCCTTCATTCTCGACCCTGGCGTGGAAACACACAAGGGCGTTACATTGAGCATGGGGCAGAACGCCATCAAGCTGAACTATTCCGTCGAAAAGACAGACGTCGCGGACGCATACGTGGCCACTACGGAAGTGACATATAAGACCAACGTGCCGGTACCGGTCGTCGTGCTGACATGCCCCACGGACGTCCACGGAGAGAACATGCAGGCTGGCGAGCAGAAGCTGCTCACGTTCATCCTCACCAACAAAGGTCTGATAAGTGCAAACAATGTTTATCTCGACATACCGGAGGAGAACGACTACTGGAGCATGAAGGCTTTGAGCTCGACGGAGCCTTTCACTCTCGCCCCACAGACCAGCAAGAGCATAACCGTCCTACTGACGAAAAAGAGCGGAGCGCAGTCGGCTCCGCGCAGGGCGCAGAAGAAGGAGAAAGAAGTGAATCCGCTGTTGGTGGAAACCTACTCGGGCGCTAAATCGACCTTCGACCGCTGCATGGCGAACATGGCGTTCCAATACTACTGGATGTGTGGCGATGAACTTGAGAATAACGAGGCCGCCATGACCTTCGCCCTCGCAACATGCACCGCCGGTGCTGTTGCCGGCGGGTTGTCCAACCTGCTGTCCTACCTCCAGTTTGGCGGCATCGGTGGTGGCGGCGGCGGTAACGGAGGCAGTCCCAGCGGCGCCCCCAATTCCACGTCGAACAACACATATAAGCCCGACTACAGCCAAGACAAACCTGTGACGACGAAAGAGATGGTAACGTTCTGCGACCCCAAGGACGCAGCTTGTGGCATAGCACTCATCGAGAGCATGCTCTCGCGCGGCAATGGCATCGGCAAGAAGGGTATTGAAGGACTGCTCAGTCATTCGAAAAAACTACAGGAAATAAAAGAGAGCTACAAGAAAGCCCAAGAAGAAGGCCGCTCGCAAGACGATGCTGACAAGGAGCGTATCCGCGAATTCATCAAGGAGAAATACGATGAAATTCGGGACGTTGTCAAAGATGCACAGGTAAAGGCGCTGGACGATGCCACCTCATCCTCCGTTCCGAGTAATGTTGCGGGCTGGCTGAAGACAGCAAAGGAAATCTATGAGATTGCCGAAAAATGCGAGCACACATACAACAAGCTTAACCCAAGACAACCCAATGGCAGGGGAGACGCCATACAGACGATGTATGACTACGCCAAACTGTTGGCAAATGGCTACGATGTCGTCACGGAAATGGCGGGAACAGAGAAATGGGCAGACGTCTTTGAGCAGCATGGCGTGGACTGGATAGGTTACGTCGCCGACTATGACTGGCCCAACGGGGACATAGAGTCGTTCTTTGCCAGTGCGCCGGACATCACACGAAATAAGGATGTGGTGGCGCTGGCAGAGAGGGTGCAAAACACGTATAATCACTTCCTGAATCTCTATGAACGTAAGTCTCAGCCCAAGCAGGTGCGACGTGCTCAGTCGTACACCGACGAGGGCATCGAAGCAGTTCCCGTCGAGCATGATTACATTGACTTCGACCGCCTCATAGCGCTAATGACCGAGATGGAGGAGCTGGAAGCAAAAGCCGTTGCTGAAGGCTATGAGTCTCTGGAGGCAAAGTTCTTTGATGCCTATGATGCCTATCAGGAGTATTACAACGACCCGTCGGAACATGTCTGTGCCACACTGAAGCTGGAGTTCAAGCAGGACATCCGCCTCACGCGTGAAGCCTTCGAGGGCACGCTGGAGGTGTTCAACGGCCACGAGTCAAAGGCGATAAGGGACTTCAGGATGAATCTTACCGTCACGGACACGGAAGGTAATCTTGCCACGACAGATGTCATCGACCAGAAACTGAAAGACAATCAGGGATTCGGAGGTCAGACCGATGAGCTGTATGGCAGCTGGACACTGGACGCCAACGCCACAGGCACCGCCGTGGTCCTCTTCACACCGTCTGCACTGGCAGCTCCGGAGTCGCCACGTGACTACCTGTTCGGGGGGACGGTGACTTACATCGACCCATTTACAGAACTGGAGGTGACGCGCGAGCTGATTCCCGTGCAGATGCAGATTAATCCCTCGCCGCAATTAGAGCTGACCTACTTCCTACAGTCTGACATCTATGGCGACGATCCTCTGACGCTGGATGTCGTCGAAGCCAAGGTTCCGGCTGAGTTTGCTGTGCTTATCAGGAATAAGGGCTATGGACAGGCAAACAATTTCCAAATGGTCACGCATCAGCCCGAGATAACAGTCAATGAGAAAGAGCTTGACAATGATTTCAAGATTGTAAGCTCAAGCCTCAATGGCAGTGGTCAGATACCTGCCATTGGCGAGGATGTCTTGACGGAATTCGGCAACATCGCTGCACAGGGAACAGCCTTTGCGCAGTGGTGGTTCGAGAGCGACCTTTCCGGCTCATTCTCAGAATATAACACCACGCTGAAAAGTGTGAGCTACGACAACGCCAAGATGAGCCTCGTCTCGCTTGCCGATACGCCGATTCACAATCTCATACGCAGCATCAGATCCACCGACGACAGCAACCTGACGGGCTTCCTTTGCAATGATGAATGGGATGCACTGAATCGCCCCGATATGCTCTACCTCACCAACGGCGAGACGGCCGACGTGGCCGTGGCTGCCAACGTGACGGTCAGCAAGCTATCGGCCACAGACTACGAGCTTACCGTCACGCCGTCGGCCACGGGATGGAACTACGGTGTCATCACTGACCCCACGCAGGGCTACTCGGAGCTGAAGTCGGTGGTGCGCAAGAGCGACGGCCGCGAAATCAGTCTGCGCAACTTCTGGCAAACGGACCGCACGCTCATCGATGGCAAGGACTGGCTCTACGACAACAACCTGCATTTCGCCGACAAGTTCAGCAGCGGTGCCGAGACCTACGTTCTCACCTTCGAGCCTACGCCGGAAGTAGTGCTCGATGTGGCCAGCTTCAGCGGCATCCCTGCCGAGGGCGACATCGCCACCGAGGATGTGCAGAGCGTCAGCGTCACCTTCAGCAAGACCATCGACCCGGCGACCTTCACGGCCGACGACATCACCATGAACGTGCAGGCCGAACGGCAGGATGCATCGCTCATAGGCATAAGCACTGAGGACAACAAGACCTTCGCACTCGACCTCGCAGCTATCAACGCCACGGCGCCTAATGGCTATTACACCCTTGCCGTGCAAACGGCCGACATCATCGATGCCGACGGCTACAATGGCAAGACGGGCAAGACGGCCTCATGGATCCTATACCGTGGCGGACTGGTGCAGCTGCTCACCTCGGCCTATCCCGAAGTGGCCGGCAACGTGCAGCGCGTAACGGAGGCTCAGGTGAAGGGCTGGCATGCGCCAGCTTCAGCCACCGAGGCTTCGGCAGCGTATGGCTCCACCGTCACCCTCTCCGCCACTCCCAACTATGGCTATGAGTTCTCAGGCTGGACGCTCAACGGCAAGCCCGTTGGCAGCAGCGAACCCACCCTCACCACTCAGGCCGTCGGCGACATGGATGTGGTGGCCAACTTCCGCAAGAAGGGCTACTCAGTGACCATCGACACAGAGAGCGACGGCGGCACCGTCGCAGGAGCCGGAACAGGCATCTACGAATATGAGACGCAGCTCACACTTACCGCCGCGCCCGACGACGACTATATCCTCGAGGGTTGGACTGTAGATGGCCAGGACGTGGAGGGCGGTGCAACGCTCACGCTGACCGTCACCAAAGCCACCGACGTGCATGCCCGCTTCGTCAAGGCTTTCACACCCGGCGACGTCAATGGCGACGGCGAGATTGACATTGCCGACGTCATGGCCATGCATGCACACATACTACAGGTGAGTCCGCAAAACTTCAACGTCCGAGCCGCCGACCTCAACGCCGACGGCCTCGTGGAGATTGACGACGTGATGAACCTCCACAGCATAATCCTGAAGAAACAGCTCATCAAGTCGCACCAATCCCTGTACAGGACGGCACGAAAAGCGGAATGACAAGGCGTATTCCATGCACATACGTACAACAAAAGCAGATATTTCGTCTATCGTGTGCGGCTGATAGCCGTACCCACCACTGACACACAAAAATGCAAAGAAATATGAAAAGACTATCTCTTATTGGCTTGCTGCTCCTCGTGGGAGCGGCGAGCCACATCAAGGCCGAGACGTTCGCCATAGCGCCGGCAGCAGTTGCCGCCGGTGGCACCGTGGATGTGACGCTGAGCCTTGCGTGCGAGGCCGACAAATGGGGAGGTTTCCAGCTAGACATGCGTCTGCCGGAAGGCATCACTATCGTCGAAGACGAGGAGGGTTTCTACTGCGTGGAAGCCGAGCGCCTCACCTATACGTACCATAACCGCCAGGAGCGCTTCGGCATCGACGTGGGACATCTGGAGGACGGCACCTACCGCTTCCTCGTAGATAACAGCCGCGGCAAGACCATCCCCGGCACCGAGGGTGTTCTCATGACGATTCGTCTCGCCTGCGCTCCCACCGTGGCTACAGGCGACTATGCCATAGCCTTCAGCAGACAGAAACTGGCCAACACCGACGGCAGCCAGACCGCGACACCAGCCGACAACGCCTCTGCCGGCACGCTCACAGTGCGCATGGACGCGCAGATTGGCGACACGGGCTATGCCACCTTCAGCTGGCCGCTGGCGCTGGACTTCACCGACATCGACGTAGAGGCATATATCGCAACGAACCTGGATAAAGGCTACCTCCACCTCGAACGTGTAACGAAGGTGCCACCAGCCACGGGCCTTGTGCTCAAGGGTACACCCGGCACATACCATCCCACCACATCAGCCCAGGCGGGCATCACTGACGACGTGGCCGCCAACATGCTTCTGGCCACGGCCGAGGCCACCGTGGCCTCCACTGCCGACAACCGTCTCTTTGCACTGGCCAACGAAGGGGGACGCGTGGGTTTCTACCACGTCCGCGAGGGACTGAACATACCGCTCTTCAAGGCATACCTCGACCTGCGGGGCGACGCAGCCGTACACTCCTACATAGGCTTCGACGGCATCACCACAGGCCTGACGCGCACGCCCGATGGCGCTGCCGCCGCCAAGTGGTACCACATCAACGGCAGCGCCCTCGACAAGCCTCTTCAGGGTGTGAATATCAACCATGGTCAGAAGATTATCATCAAGCAGCAGTAACCATGAACACGAAGAAAACATACATATCGGCGACACTCGTCGCCCTCGATGCCAAAACATCATTACCCATAGCGACTTCGCTGCCCGTGAGCACCAACACAGACACGGAGATAGACTCTGAAGACGACATCCTGGTGCGTAGCAACCCCTTTGCCGACGGCATCTTCACGGACGTTGAAGACTAAAAACGCCAAACACTCTTACGGACAATAACACAGCAACCCTCGCACGCCAATGAGCGTGTGAGGGTTGCTGTGCATGGAAGCAGCGGAACCCGGCGAGGAAACGTGATACAGCGTAACCATCCGATAAATAGATAACATGATTTCAATAAAGCAGTGAGTTTAGTAAACGCAAGTCCTATAGGCACCTAAGCCCCGCCTCGTCGTGACGACGAGGCGGGGCTGCTCGTTAAAGGAGGGTGTTCTCCGAGGTTATGTTAATGCGAAAGTCGGGCACCTAATTATAACGCACGCGTATGCGCGAGGAGATATATCTTGCGTTACGGTTGTGCCCGCCACCTATTGCTTGCCAAGACGTTCGGCCAGCTTCTCGAGCATGTCGCGCGTCATGGAGCCGAGACCATACTGCGGACGCCAGCCCCACTCCTCGCGGGCTGTGCTGTCATCGAGACTGTCGGGCCATGACTCGGCTATAGCCTGCTTGAGGGGGTCCACCTGATACTCCATCTTGAAGTCGGGCTTGCGACGGCATATCTCGCGATAGATGTTCTCGGGCGCAAAGCTCATGGCAGTGACATTGAAGGCATTGCGATGCTTGAGGCGGGCGGGGTCGGCCTCCATGAGCTCGATGGCGGCACGCAGGCCGTCGGGCATGTACATCATGTCCATACGCGTGCCTTCGGCGATCGGGCATACAAACTTCTCGCCACGGACGGCAGCATAGAAGATGTCAACGGCATAGTCTGTAGTACCGCCTCCGGGAGGGGTGACATAACTGATGAGTCCGGGGAAGCGTACGGCACGCGTATCGACGCCATACTTATGGAAATAGTAGTCGGAGAGGAGCTCTGTCGTCACCTTAGACACGCCATAGATGGTCAGTGGCCGCTGCACGGTGTCCTGAGGTGTCAGCTCGTGGGGTGTGGTGGGTCCGAAACTGCCGATGCTCGATGGTGTGAACACGGCACACTTGTTCTGGCGTGCCACCTCGAGTACATTCCACAAGCCGTCGATTCCGATTTTCCATGCCAATTTCGGCTTCTGCTCGGCAACGACGCTGAGCAGGGCCGCGAGATTGTAGATGGTGTCGATATTGTATTTCCTGACAACATCGTCCATCTGCACGCCATTGGTGACGTCAGCGACGGCAGCGGGACCGCCCTCGGCGAGGGCGCCCTTGGGTTCGGCGCCGGGGATATAACCTGCCACGACATTACTGCCGCCGTAACGGCTGCGGAGCTCAGTAGTGAGCTCAGAGCCTATCTGGCCTGTTGAGCCTATCACAAGAATGTTCTTCATAAGAGAGTGAGTTGTTAGTTTTGATGGTCTATGCGAACTTTTCGCTGCAAAGGTATGCAAAAAATGTGAAAAGTGAGAAGTCTTTGAGCGAAAAATAAATAATATTGTATATCTTTGTGGCCGAAACGCAATACTTATACCTTTGTCACTCGTAAACCTTTGTACTTTTAAAACGAAAATAACATGTACGGTAAAATGCAAGAGCATCTCCAGCAGACGCTGAAGGAGATACGCGAGGCAGGTCTCTACAAGGAAGAGCGCCTCATCGAGAGTCCACAATCTGCCGCCATAGAGGTCGGCGGCAAGGAAGTGCTGAACTTCTGTGCCAACAACTATCTTGGGCTGAGCAACCACCCACGCCTCGTCAAGGCCGCAAAGGACATGATGGACCACCGCGGCTACGGCATGTCGAGCGTGCGCTTCATCTGCGGTACGCAGGACGTGCACAAGGAGTTGGAGGCTGCCATCAGCAAGTTTTTCAAGACAGAGGACACTATCCTCTATGCCGCCTGCTTCGATGCCAACGGCGGTGTCTTCGAGCCTCTGCTCACCGAGGACGATGCCATCATCAGCGATGCTCTGAACCATGCATCCATCATCGACGGCGTTCGTCTGTGTAAGGCCAAGCGCTACCGCTATGCCAATGCCGACATGGAAGACCTGGAGCGTCAGTTGCAGGCAGCACAGGAGCAGCGTTTCCGCATCGTCGTGACCGACGGTGTCTTCTCGATGGACGGCAACGTGGCCCCTATGGATAAGATTTGCGACCTGGCAGAGAAGTACGACGCCCTCGTGATGGTCGATGAGAGCCATTCGGCAGGGGTCGTGGGGCCTACCGGCCGTGGCGTGAGTGAGTACTTCAAGACCTACGGTCGCGTGGATATCTACACCGGCACCCTCGGCAAGGCCTTCGGCGGTGCCATGGGTGGGTTCACGACAGGCCGCAAGGAGATCATCGACCTGCTGCGTCAGCGCTCGCGTCCCTATCTCTTCTCCAACAGTCTGGCCCCCGGCATTGTGGGTGCTGCCCTTGAGGTCTTCAGGATGCTCGATGAGAGCAACGAGCTTCACGACCGTCTGGTGGAGAACGTCAACTACTTCCGCGATAAGATGATGGCCTCGGGCTTCGACATCAAGCCCACGCAGAGTGCCATCTGTGCCGTGATGCTTTATGACGCTCCACTCTCACAGCGCTTCGCCGCACGTCTGCAGGACGAGGGCATATACGTCACGGGCTTCTACTACCCCGTGGTGCCCAAGGGACAGGCCCGCATACGCGTGCAGATCAGTGCCGGCCACGACCGCGCACAGCTCGACAAATGCATCGCCGCGTTCCAGAAAGTAGGGCGTGAGCTCGGGGTGCTGAAGTAAGGCCTCAGCCCCCACGAAAAATAAATAATGCGAATTGGGGTGCAGTCTCGATTTTTTGTCGTACCTTTGCAGCCGCTAAAACGAAAGTGTCTAATCGTAAATCGTAACAACTCAACATGATCACCGTCTCCAACCTCGCTATTCAGTTCGGGAAACGCGTTCTCTACAAGGATGTCAACATGAAATTCACCAATGGCAACATCTATGGTGTCATCGGCGCCAACGGTGCCGGCAAATCCACTCTGCTAAAGGCCATCAGCGGAGAGCTGGAGCCCAACAAGGGCAGCGTGGAGATGGGTCCTGGCGAACGTCTCAGCGTGCTGTCGCAGGACCACTTCCAGTATGACGACCAGACGGTGCTTGAGACGGTGCTGCGCGGCCACACCACGCTGTGGGACATCATGCACGAGCGCGAAGCCCTTTACGCTAAGCCCGACTTCAGCGACGAGGACGGCATACGTGTTGCCGAGCTGGAGGAGAAGTTCGCCGAGATGGGAGGCTACACCGCCGAGAGCGATGCCGGAGCCTTACTGAGCGGTCTCGGCATCAAAGAGAAGAAGCACCAGATGCTCATGCGTGACCTCTCGGGTAAGGAGAAGGTGCGCGTCATGCTGGCCAAGGCACTCTTCGGCGAGCCCGACAACCTGCTGCTCGACGAGCCCACCAACGACCTCGACCTCGACACCGTGCAGTGGCTCGAGCAGTATCTCTCGGAGTTCGAGCATACCGTGCTCGTGGTCTCTCACGACCGACATTTCCTCGATGCCGTGTGCACCCACACCGTGGATATCGACTTTGGCAAGGTGACACTCTTCGCCGGCAACTATTCGTTCTGGTACGAGAGTTCACAGCTCGCCCTGCGTCAGGCCCAGAACCAGAAGGCCAAGGCCGAGGAGAAGCGCAAGGAGCTCGAAGAGTTCATACGACGCTTCTCGGCCAACGTCGCGAAGAGCAAGCAGACGACATCGCGCAAGAAGATGCTCGAGAAGCTCAATGTCGATGAGATTCAGCCCTCCACGCGCAAGTACCCCGGCATCATCTTCCAGATGGACCGCGAGCCGGGCAACCAGATTCTCGAGGTGGAGGGCCTGAAGGCAGTGGCCGACGACGGCACACTGTTGTTCGACAACGTCTCGTTCAACATCGAGAAGGGTCAGAAGACGGTGTTCCTGAGCCATGACCCGCGCGCCATGACAGCACTCTTCGAGATCATCAACGGCAACCGTGAGGCGCAAGCCGGCACCTACAAGTGGGGGCTCACCATAACGACGGCATACCTGCCGCTTGACAACACCGCATTCTTCCAGAGCGACAAGAACCTCGTGGATTGGCTGATGCAGTACGGCGAGGGCAACGAGGTGTTCATGAAAGGCTATCTCGGACGTATGCTCTTCTCTGGCGAAGAGGTTCTCAAGAAGGTCAACGTGCTCTCCGGCGGCGAACGTATGCGCTGCATGATAGCACGTATGCAGCTGAAGAATGCCAACTGCCTGATCCTGGACACGCCGACCAACCACCTTGACCTCGAAAGCATTCAGGCTTTCAACAACAACCTCAAGCTCTACAAGGGCAACATCATCTTTGCCTCGCACGACCATGAGTTCATCCAGACGGTAGCAAACCGTATCATCGAGCTGACGCCCAGCGGCACCATCGACAAGCTCATGGACTATGACGACTACATCTCCGACGAGCACATTCGTGAGCTCAAGGAGAAGATGTACGGAGCGGAAGCCTGACACTAAGGCCTCACACCTACGACACACAGCTGACATTGACTCGCGGCATCAGGTCACAACGACCTGAGGCCGCGAGCTGTCTTAACCCAGATCGGTCATTAGAGTTATGATGATAACCGTTGTTATTTTTTATGATTATCCGCAATCGTACCACCAAGACGCTGGAAGCGTCTCCTCTCAATAACCGGGGGTGCACAGTACCCCCGGATAGGGACAAAAAGGTGAACATCGACCCTGAAGGGGTCGCCCATTACGCTGTTCGGGCACTCTTTCAGAGTGCTTGCCTCTATAGAGCTTGTTATCCGGGGGTGCTCGCTACGCTCGTACCCTCGGTTATTGAGCGAAGACCGCGTTGCGGTCTCTTTGGTGGTACGATTGCGGATAATCATAATATTTTTTAAGACTTGAAATAGTTGAAGTTGCAAGAAAAAGTCGTACATTTGCGGCCGTTTTCACAGACGATGAGCAAGAAAGACATTCTCTTACATCGCATACGCGAACATGGTAAGCTCTCCACGGCAGAGCAACTCCACCTGACAGCACTCCTGAGCATCCCAGCCATATTGGCTCAGATCTCAAGCGTGCTGATGTTCTATATCGACGACGCCATGGTAGGTTCCCTCGGTGCCAATGCCTCGGCAGCAGTGGGGTTGGTTGCTACATCGCTGTGGCTGTTCTGGAGCATCATCTCATGTGTCGCCACAGGCTTCTCCGTGCAGGTGGCCCACCGCATCGGCGCCAACGACTTCGACGGCGCCCGCTCCGTCTTCCGACAAAGCATCATCATCGGGCTGTGCATATCCGCCGCCACGGCCACCGTGGGCGTTGCCATAGCCCGGCACCTGCCCTACTGGCTTGGCGGCAGCGAGGAGATAGCTGCCGATGCCGGCAGTTACTTCATGGTGTTCTGCCTGGGCACACCACTGGCCCTCTACTCCATGCTGATGAGTGCCATGTTGCGCTGCGCCGGCAACATGAAGGTGCCGTCGCTGTCAAGCATACTTATGTGCCTGCTCGACGTAGGCTTCAATTTCATCGCCATCTTCCCAACACGCGTCATCACCATCGACCTCCCGGCAGTAAGCCCCGGCCTCACCACTCTCGACATCACCATCCCAGGCCTCGGCCTCGGAGTGACGGGAGCAGCACTGGGGACGATACTTGCCGAAGGCACCGTGGCAGCCTACGTGACATGGTATGCCGTGGTACGCAGCAAGGAGCTGCGCATCTGGCACACCTCGGGCAGCTTCAAGCCGCAGCCCGAGGTGATGCACAAGGCCATCAGCATAGCCGGCCCCATCCTCGTGCAACGAGTTCTGATGAACGTGGCTCAAATCACCATCACCGTCATCGTGGCTCCCCTCGGCGCCATCGCCATTGCCGCCAATGCCCTCGGCGTGACGGCAGAGAGCGTATGCTACATGCCGGGCTATGGCATCGGCGAGGCCGCCACGACACTCATCGGGCAGAGTATCGGCGCCGGCCGACGACGTCTCACGACGTTTTTCGCATGGATGACGACGCTCATAGGCATCGCCGTGATGACCGTCATGGGGGCCGTGATGTACATGGCCGCCCCACTGATGATGGCCACGCTGACGCCCGACGCCGACGTGCAGGCTCTCGGCGTAGAGTGTCTGCGCATAGAGGCATGGGCAGAACCCATGTTCGCAGCCAGCATCGTGGCGATGAGCGTCTTCGTGGGCGCGGGCGACACACGTCTGCCGGCCCTGCTCAATCTCTTCTCTATGTGGGCGGTGCGTGTGACCCTCGCTGCCATGCTCGCGCCACTCTACGGCCTGCAAGGCGTATGGCTCGCCATGGCCATAGAGCTTACATTCAGAGGCATCATCTTCCTCATCCGCATGAAACGCGGACGCTGGCTGAAGATAACCACATACGAGAGCAGGACGCACGACGAGTGACGCCTGAACACACCTATAAATTGTGAGCATATATATATATAACATGATATGACGACATTTATAAAAGACCAATCCTTCGGAGGCGAGCGCCCATTGTTCGCCATCCATGACACACGCCTCGAGAACGTCATCATCACCGAGGGCGAGAGCGGCATCAAGTGCTGCCACGACATTGAAGTTGACTCATGCCGCTTCATTGGCAAGTACCCCCTCTGGCACGTTGACCGTTCACTCATCACCAACAGTTACTTCGAAGTGGGGTCGCGCTCGGCAATATGGTACAGCAACGACATGACCATGCGCCACTGCATCATCGATGCACCAAAGTTCTTCCGCGAGATGCGCGGTCTCGACATCGAGGACGTGGACCTACGCGATGCCGACGAGACCTTCTGGCGCGTCAGCAACCTGCGTGTGCGCAACGTGACGCTCCACGACGGCACATACCCCTTCATGTTCTGCACCGACATTGATGTCGATGGCCTGCGCTCGGACTCCAAATATGTGTTCCAGTATGTCAGGAATGCCGTGATACGCAACGCACACATCGTGACGAAAGATGCCTTCTGGGAGACGGAGAACGTCACCATCTACGACTCTCACCTGGATGGCGAATATCTGGGTTGGCACTCCAAGAACCTGCGACTCGTGCGCTGTCATATCGCCGGCGAGCAGCCTCTGTGCTACATCGACGGGCTGACGCTCGAAGACTGCACCTTCGACCCCGCCTCTGACCGTGCCTTCGAGGACAGCAGCAACATCTGCGCCGACATTCGCGGCACCATCACGGAAATCAAGAACCCCGTCAGCGGCACCATCCACGCCGACAGAATACGGTTGCTCACCATCGATGAGCACGTCCGTCCACCCCACGACTGCACCATAACGCCAGTCCCCGACACAGAAAACATATCCCTCCCCAAGCTATGACCTACGACTTTGACACTGCCATCCTACGACGTGGCACCGACTGCGTGAAATGGGACGAGGCCGCGCCCGGCGAGCTCCCGATGTGGGTCGCCGACATGGATTTCCCTACGGCACCATGCATCATCGAAGCCCTGCGTCGGCGCGTGGAGCATGGCATCTTCGGCTACGCTCTGGTGCCGGAGAGCTTCTACGAGAGCATCATCGCCTGGTGCTCTCGCCGCTACAGCTGGACTCCACGCCGCGAATGGATGCTCTATACCAGCGGCGTCGTGCCGGCACTGTCGGCCATCATACGCGGCATCACCAAGCCCGGCGATGCCGTCGTCTTCATGACCCCGGCCTACAATTGCTTCTTCTCCAGTGTTCGCAACAACGGCTGCCGCGAAGTGCATTTTCCACTTAGGTGGGATGCCGGTAGCGAACGCTATAGCATTGACTTTGAAGACTTCGAGGATGTCATGCGCCGCGAACGGCCTCGGGTCTTCGTGCTCTGCAATCCGCACAACCCTTCGGGACGCGTGTGGACGTCCGACGAGCTTCTGCGCCTGGCCCGACTTTGTGCCGCCAACGACGTCATCGTGATCTCCGACGAGATCCACTGCGAGTTCGTTGACCCGCAGCTCGGACGTCACTTCCTGCCTTTCGCACCGATAGCAGAAGCTGCCGGATGCAAGTGGGTCGTTGCCAATGCTCCCAACAAGGCTTTCAACATCGCCGGCCTCATGACGGCATATATCGTGTGTCCCGACACCACCCTCCGCAACGCCATTGACCGTGCCATAAACATCAACGAGGTCTGCGACATCAACGTCTTCTCGTCCGTGGCGCTGCAGGCAGCATATACGCGTGAGGGTGAGGAATGGCTCAACCAGCTTGTGACATATATCTACGACGGCTACCGCCACTTCCGCCAGCGCATGAAGGATGCCCTGCCACAACTCCCGCTGGCACATCTCGAAGGAACCTACCTCGCATGGCTCGACGTGAGCAGCCTCGGCGACAGCAAGCTCATCAGCGAACACCTGCGCCGCGAACATAAGGTATGGGTCAACCCCGGCGATATGTACGGCCAGCCAGGCTTCCTGCGCATCAACCTCGCCACACAACGCCAGCACCTCGACGAAGCCACGACACGTATCATCGACGGGCTGAGAAGTAAAGATTAGTGCACTTTTAACACGTTTTACACTGAAAATCTTTGCTGATAGCTGGAAAATACCTACCTTTGCAGCCCAAATCGTAAAATATTAATCGCTATTTGTCGAACTATAAATAAGCATATCGTGTTTCAAGAACGCAACAAGCTCAACCTCACAGAGGTATATAAGGAAGTGCTGAAGCAGTGGGACGACGAGGACTTGTTCCACCGCAGCATCAGCGAACGAGAGGGCTGTCCCTCATTCGTCTTCTACGAGGGTCCGCCATCGGCCAACGGCCATCCGGGCATCCACCATGTCCTGGCACGCTCCATCAAGGACACCTTCTGCCGCTTCAAGACCATGAAGGGCTTTCAGGTGCACCGCAAGGCCGGATGGGACACACACGGCCTACCCGTGGAGCTTGGCGTGGAGAAGGAACTGGGCATCACCAAGGAGGACATCGGCAAGACCATCAGCATCGACGACTACAACCGCCGCTGCCGCCAGAACGTGATGATGTACACCGAGGAATGGACAGACCTCAGCCGCCGCATGGGCTACTGGGTGGATATGGAACACCCCTACATCACCTACGACAACAAGTACATCGAGACTCTGTGGTGGCTGCTCAAGCAGCTCTATCAGAAGGGTCTGCTCTACAAGGGCTATACCATACAGCCCTACAGCCCCGCCGCAGGAACGGGGCTCAGCAGCCACGAGCTGAACCAGCCCGGCTGTTATCGCGACGTGAAGGACACCACCGTCACCGCACAGTTTAAGCTGAAGGCTGACAGCCTCACCGACAACCCACAGCTCGCAGACCTCAACTCACAGCTTGCCACTTCAGGCCTGCCAGCATATATCCTCGCATGGACGACAACACCATGGACACTGCCATCGAACACGGCTCTGTGCGTAGGACCTAAAATCGACTATGTCGCCGTGAAAGGCCAGAACCCCTACAGCAAGGAGGAAGCCATCTACATCGTTGCCAAGGCCAGGAAGGACGTTTACTTCCCCATCCCAAAGGCCGACGACAAGGGCGACGCTACTGCCTTCGTGCCCGAGGTGGTGTGCGAATTCAAGGGCAACGACCTCCTCGGCGTGCATTATGAACAGCTCTTCCCATGGGTCAAGCCCTGCGCACTCGAGGACGGACGCGCCGTAGATAAGAGTGCCGATGCCTTCCGCGTCATCCCCGGCGACTACGTCACAACCGAGGATGGTACCGGCATTGTGCACATAGCACCCACGTTCGGTGCCGACGATGCCAAGGTGGCACGCGACGCAGGCATACCATCGCTCTTCGTCATCGACAAGATGGGCGACACGCGACCCATGGTGGACTTCACCGGCAAGTATTTCGTGCGCGAGGACATGAATGCCGACTTCGTGGAGAGCTGCGTCAACGACAGCTACTGGCATCACGCCGGAGACTTCGTCAAGAACGCCTATGACCCCAAATATGCCGACCTCGACGAGAAAGCCCTCGCCAAGACCGAGGACCTGAACATCGTGCTCTGCATGGAGATGAAGCAGGCCGGCACGGCATTCAAGATTGAGAAGCACGTGCACAACTATCCACACTGCTGGCGCACCGACAAGCCCGTGCTCTACTACCCCCTCGACTCTTGGTTCATACGTTCCACAGCAGCCAAGGAGCGCATGATGGAGCTCAACAAGACCATACTCTGGAAGCCGGAATCTACGGGAACGGGACGCTTCGGCAAGTGGCTTGAGAACCTCAACGACTGGAACCTCAGCCGCTCACGCTACTGGGGCACGCCCCTACCCATCTGGCGCAACCGCGACACCCGCGAGGAGATATGCATCGGCAGCGTCGAGGAGCTCTACAATGAAATAGAAAAGAGCGTCCGTGCCGGCGTGATGGCCTACAACCCGCTCAAGGACAAGGGCTTCGTGCCTGGCGACATGAGTCAGGAGAACTACGACCGCATCGACCTCCACCGCCCATACGTTGACGACATCGTGCTCGTCGGCGAGAGCGGACAGCCCATGCGCCGCGAGCTCGACCTCATTGACGTGTGGTTCGACAGCGGTGCCATGCCATACGCACAGATCCACTATCCCTTCGAGAACAAGGACGCGCTGGACAGCAGAGTGGTATATCCTGCCGACTTCATTGCCGAGGGCGTTGACCAGACGCGAGGCTGGTTCTTCACCCTCCACGCCATCGCCACGATGGTGTTCGACAGCGTGGCATATAAGGCCGTTATCAGCAACGGACTCGTGCTCGACAAGAATGGACTGAAGATGTCCAAACGCCTCGGCAATGCCATCAACCCGTTCGACAACATCGAGAAGTACGGCTCTGACGCCGTGAGATGGTACATGATAACCAACTCACAGCCATGGGATAACCTCAAGTATGACGAAGCAGGGGTTCAAGACATCAGCCGTTCCTTCTTCGTCAAGCTGTTCCAGATGTACTCGTTCCTCACCATGTATGCCAACGTCGATGGCTGGCACTTCCAGGAGACAGCAGTACCCATGAGCGAGCGTACGGAGATGGACCGCTGGGTGCTCTCCGAGCTCAACTCCCTCATCCGCGATGTCGAGCAGTGCTACGAGGACTATGAACCCACACGCGCCGGACGTCTCATTCAGACATTCGTCATCGACAACGCTTCGAACTGGTTCGTGCGCCTCTCACGCAAACGCTTCTGGGGCGGCGGCATGAGCATCGATAAGCTCAGCGCCTACCAGACACTCTATACATGTCTGGAGACCGTGAGCCGCCTCATGGCACCTATAGCTCCGTTCTATGCCGACCGTCTCTACCGCGACCTGCATGCTGCCGTGGGCGACGACGTGCCCTCAAGCGTGCACCTCGCACCTTTCCCCGTAGCCGATGCCTCGAAGATCGACAAAGAGCAGGAGGCACGCATGGAACTCGCCCAGCAGATAACGTCGATGGTGCTCTCCCTGCGCAAGAAGGAGCAGATCATCGTGCGTCAGCCACTGGCACGCATCGCGATACCAGCCACCGACCGCCAGCAGCAGCTCCGCATCGAGGCGGTGAAGCAGCTCATACTCGACGAGGTTAACGTCAAGGCTCTGGAGTTCGTGGAGGGAGCAGGCCTTCTCAGCAAGAAGGTGAAATGCAACTTCCGCACCATGGGCAAGAAGTTTGGCAAGCTGATGAAGGATGTCAATGCTGCCGTCACAGCCCTCACCCAAGAGCAGATTGCCGAGCTCGAAGGCGGACACCTGCCGCTGACTCTGGCCTCTGGCGACAGCGTCACCATCGACCTCGACGACGTCGAGATCTTCAGCGAGGACATACCGGGATGGAGCGTCACCAGCGAAGGCACCCTCACCGTGGCACTCGACATCACCATAACCCCCGAGCTGCGTGCCGAGGGCATAGCCCGCGAGCTCGTAAAGCGCATACAGAACCTGCGCAAGGAGAGCGGCTTCGAGATCACCGACCGCATAGCCATCACACTGGCACACACCGCGCAGACCGATGAAGCCGTGGCGCAGTTCGGAGGCTACATCAGATCACAGGTGCTGGCCGACACCATCACCCTTGCCGACAACGTGGAGGATGCATCCACCCTCGACCTCGAAGACTTCACCGTCGATGTGAGAATCGACAAGAAATAAGACACTACCAGACAACAGATTGCCGCATGTGGGCGGCAATCTGTTGCAGCTTTATAATGAGGCAAAACCCTTTTCCTGAAATCATAACACTATGTCTGACCAACAAGAACGCTACTCTGACGAAGAACTCGAGGAGTTCCGTCAGCTCATCCTCGAAAAGCTGGCCCTCACACGAGAGGACTACGAGCACACGATGGATGCCATCATGAACCGCGACAACAACGAGGCCGATGACACAGCCCCCACCTATCACGCCCTCGAGGAGGGCAGCGAGGTGCAGAGCAAGGAGCAACTCATGGCCATGGCCATGCGCCAGCAGAAGTTCATCCAGGGACTTAAGGCCGCACTCATACGCATCGACAACAAGACCTACGGCATCTGTCGGGAGACGGGCAAGCTCATCCCCAAGGAGCGGCTCCGCGCCGTGCCGCACGCGACGTTGAGCATCGAAGTCAAGAACGACCGCAAGCGCCACCACTAACACCACACCTCGCGAGCGTGTCAGTGAGCAGCCGGCACAGATGGCAATGCCGCCACGTCGCGACGAAATACTGAAGTATCAATGAGCAGACGCAGTTTGCAAGCTATCTTTGTGACCCTGATATTTGTTGTGGGGCTCACCATCGACCAGTGGTCAAAGTTCATGGTGAAGACCACCATGTACCTGCACCAAAGCATTGATGTGACCAGTTGGTTTCACATCACATTCATCGAGAACAACGGCATGGCGTTCGGCCTGGAGTTCTTCGACAAGTACCTGCTTACAGGCTTCCGCATCCTTGCCACCGCCGCCGTGGCATGCTACATCTGCCGACTCATACGCCGCAACGTCAGTTGGGGCTATCTCGCATGCATGACGCTCATTATGACAGGGGCCGCCGGCAACATCATCGACTGCGTCTTCTACGGACAGATATTCACAGCGCCGGCACCACCCGACACAGCGCAACTTGTGCCTTTCGGTCAAGGATATGGCGAATGGTTTCGCGGACGAGTGGTAGATATGCTCTACTTCCCGTTCTTCGAGTGGACATGGCCTGAATGGATGCCATTCGTTGGCGGACAGCAGGGGCTCTTCTTCAGCTACATCTTCAACATCGCCGATGCATGCATCTCCACAGGTGTCATCGCCCTAATACTCTTCTTCCGCAAGACACTGGCCATAGAGCTGGGCGACAAGCCACTGATCCACAACAGCGAACAAGAGGGCTCTACGACGTGACGAGAAGAAGGACACTCCCACCCACCCACAGGCACAGTGCCGCCACAGCTGTCTGGCACGTCGCTGCAACAACGCTCCCCGGTGCACTGAGGGGCACTGTGACGGTGGCGGTAATATGCATTCTTACACTGCTACAGACAGCGTGCAAGCCCGAGCTCCCGGCTGGCGTCATCTCCGAGCGACGCATGGAGCAGATCCTGCACGACTACCACATCGCACAGGGTATGGCCGAGAACGCCCCGCGACCCGACGATGTCACCACCGACATGCTTCTCTACGACTACCAGCACGCCGTATTCCGCAAATACGGCATCACCGAGGAGGAGTTCGAACGTTCCATGGCTTACTACTGTAGTGACATGCCCAAGATGACGCGAATCTACAAGAACGTCACCACACGCCTCGAACGCGAAGCCGAGGCCCTCGGCATACAGGCTGCCGACACGCCGCACGATGCCTATGCCAACCTCACCGAGAACGGCGACACCGCCAACGTTTGGGCCGACCGCATGCTCGTGACACTCAAGCCCACACCACTCGAGAACTTCTACACCTGGCAGATTGATGCCGACTCCACATGGCAGCCCGGCGATGACCTGTACTGGCGATTCCAGATGCTACAGCTCTCACAGGGAGGCATGTCACCGCTGACCGTTGACATGGAGGTCACCTACACCAACGACTCCGTGCGCTCCGTCATCACGCACATCACCACAAACCCCGTTGTCGAACTGCGCATCAAGTCGCCCATCGACTGGATGCCGCGCGAGATAACGGGACATGCATACCTCGCCGTGATGCCCGGCGAGAAGGACTACCGACTCATGATCGTGCACCACCCCCTGCTGGCACGTATGCACAAGCCCGAGAGCGAGCGTAAGGCTGCCATTGCCGCAGACACCATCGACGCCGACACCATCGCCGCAGACACTATCGCCGCCGACACTGTCAACGGCCCTGATGCAGGACGACGACTCTCGCCCACGGAATTCCTCAACAAGCAGGACGTGGAGCGGACCATCAACGTCGTGAAGGAACAACCCTTCGACCCCTCCAAGCAGAAACGCGGCTACCCACAACGACGCAGGAGACGCCAGCGTTGACCCGAGAGATGAGACGAGCCTACCACAAATTGATACTGCCCGACGGCACATGCCACAAGATGGTGGTGTGCCACACCGACGACGCCACGGGCCGCCTCCTCGACTTCCACCCACTGCAAGGCGAAGAGCCGTTCGTGGAGTGGGTAGGCGGGGTGCTGGTGGCAGAATAGGACATCGCACGCACAATAAAAAGCGCGTGCGAGCGTTTATTTAGAGTATGCCACGCATCCTGACAACACTTGCCTTAATGCTCTGCCTCGCTGCCAACGTTGCGGCACAGAGTCAAGACGCCGCTCCCACAGCAGGTGCCGACACTATTGTTGCCGACACCGCCAGCGTGCATCTCTCCGGACGCATCACCGCCGACGACGGAGATGCACTGCCACTGGCCACGGTGCGCATCGAGGGCCGGGCAGACGGCACGGTGGCCAACCTGCAGGGCCAGTACAGCCTCACCTTCGCCACTGCCGACACCGTCACCGTCATCTACACCATGATGGGCTACGAACCCAAGCGCAAGACGCTGACACGCCCACACGGACGCCTCGTGTGGAACGTTTCACTCCACGCCGCAGGACGCGCCATGAACGAGCTCACTGTCACAGAGGTGCGGCGCCAGATGGGCAGCACACAGGAGATAAGCACCGACCCGCTGCGGCGCCTGCCATCCACGACGGGCAATGCCGTGGAGGAACTCATTGCCACGCAAGCCGGCGTATCAACCCACAACGAGCTCTCCAGCCAGTACAACGTGCGAGGCGGCTCGTTCGACGAGAACTGCGTGTATGTCAACGGCATGGAGGTCTATCGACCCTTACTCATCAACTCGGGGCAGCAGGAAGGACTCTCCGTCATCAACTCCGACATGGTGGAACGCATACAGTTCTCGGCCGGAGGCTTCGAGGCCAAGTACGGCGACCGCATGTCCAGCGTGCTCGACATCACATACCGCAAACCCACACGCCACGAGGGAATCTTCGCGGCGAGTCTCCTCGGTGCCAGCATCTACGACGGCTTACGCATTGACAAGCTCACACTATCGCAAGGCCTGCGCTACAAGACCAACCGCTACCTCCTCGGCTCGCTGCAGACAAGCGGCGAGTACGACCCCAACTTCCTCGACTACCAAGCCTACCTCTCGTGGACCCCGACTTCCAAGTGGACCATCGACATCCTCGCCTACATCTCACGCAACAGCTACCGCTTCAAGCCCCGCGACCGCGAGACCAACTTCGGCACGATGGAGGATGTCAAGAGCTTCCGCGTATATTTCGACGGCGAGGAGCAGGACCTCTTCCGAACGGCATGGGGCGCACTCTCGCTGCGACGACAGCTCGGCGCGCGCTCGGCACTGACGTTCAGCGCATCGGCATTCTCGACGCGCGAGCGCGAGACACGCGACATACAAGGGCAATACTGGCTCAACGAGACCAACACCAACGAGGAACTCGGCGTGGGCACATACATGGAGCACGCCCGCAACCTCCTCACCTCACGCACACAGACCTTGCGCCTGCTCTATCAGGGACGCTACGGCTCCCACAACGTGGAGGCCGGCCTGCAATGGCGCGCAGAACAAATCCGCGAAAACACCCGCGAGTGGGAGTTCCGCGACTCGGCAGGCTACTCCATGCCGCACTACGGCGACCGCCTCGAACTCATCTACAACCTTAAGTCCGTGCAGAGCATCAACAGCAACCGCCTCGAACTCTTCGCACAAGACACATGGAGGCGCGAGACACGCATCGGCACATTCTCCGTCAACTACGGTATGCGACTCGCACACTGGTCGTGGAACGGCGAGACAATCTTCTCGCCACGGGCAGCAGTGGGATTCGTGCCACAGCATACCGACCGCCTCACGCTGCGACTCGCCGCAGGACTCTACTATCAGGCTCCCTTCTACAAGGAACTGCGGGACACCACCACCGCCGACGGAGCCACCGTCGTGACACTCAACCGCGACCTGCGCTCGCAACGCTCGATACACGTTGTGCTCGGTGGCGAGTACAAGTTCCGTGTTGCCGGACGACCCTTCAAGTTCACTGCCGAAGCCTACTACAAAGCTCAGGCCAACCTCAACCCGTACAACGTTGACGGACTGAAGGTCGTCTATTACGGCCGCAACGAGGGTCGCGGCTATGTGGCAGGTCTCGACCTCAAGGTCTTTGGAGAGTTCGTGCCAGGCACTGACTCCTGGATATCGTTCTCGCTGATGAAGACACAGATGACGCTTCACGGCAAGACACTCCCCCAGCCCACCGACCAGCGCTGGGCACTCAACCTCTTCTTTCAAGACTACTTCCCCGGCACCGACCGCTGGAAGATGTCGCTCAAGATGGCATTTGCCGACGGACTGCCATTCGGCCCTCCGCACACAGGTCTAGAGGGCCACGTCTTCCGCGCACCACCCTATCGCCGCGTAGATATCGGCATGATGTATCGTCTCCTCGACAATGAGGACCATCACCGCCGCGGCTTCGGACGCAACCTCCGCAACGTGTGGCTCGGACTCGACTGCTTCAACGTCATAGGCATCAGCAATGTGGCGAGCTACCTCTGGATCACCGACATCAGCAGGCAACAATATGCAGTGCCCAACTATCTCACTGGCCGACAAATCAATGCCAGAATCTCCATCGACTTCTGAAAAAACAAGCAACGAATCAGTACAGCATGATTGAGTTCACTACGGGAAGCGACATGCACGGATAGGCTCTCTCAGGACACAAAGCCACAGGCATTGCTTAATATATGTTAACAGGATGGGGTTTACCCCCCCCACATGGATAAACCTATCAAAAAATGTAGTACCTTTGCATCATAAAAAGCATTTCTGCCTTTTACACCAACAGACAGCATACACATACATGAGAATACTGAATTATTTGGCACAATGGTATTTCACCAAGAAAGCCACACCCTATTGGATGGTTTTGCTCTTTGACTGCTTAACCATTATTGTAGCAAACATCATCGTCTTCTTACTTTACAATGGCGCCACCGCGACAGCAGTCGTCTTTTGGAAACTCGTTTGCACACTTCTTGTCTATCTCATACCATACCTCATCGGCTTCCGCATCATGCGCACCTACGCCGGCGTGATGCGCTATTCATCGTTTGCCGACCTCTACCGCGTGGCCATAGCAAATGCCATCGGTGTCGTCAGCGTAGAGGCGTTGCGTCTGCTGGCAAATACCGACAAGTGGCTCGTCACGATTCGCTGGCGGGAACTCATCTTCGCATGGCTGCTCGCCACAGGCATCATGTTCGCAGCACGAATACTTATTAAGTTCCTCTTCGACATCATTCGCGAGGACCGTGCACAAAAGCGAGTCTTCATCTACGGCACAAAAGGCGGAGGAATGGCTCTCGCCAAGAGCATACGCATGGAGTCGCCGGCACGTTTCCACCTACGCGGCTTCGTCAGCGACTCAAATGACATGCCCGGACACATCCTTCAGGGAGTACGTGTTTATCGCAATAACGAGGAACTCGTGAAGATAATGAAAGCCGAGCACGCCACCGCGTTGCTCGTCTCCCCCCTCAAGGCAGAGCGACTCATGTCCAACACCGAGATGACCGAGCGCCTGCTCAACGCGGGGATAGCCATCTACACCGTGCAACAGGCTCAACAATGGGACGGCAAGAGCGACATCAGCACCATGCAGCTCCATGAGGTCGATATCGAGGATCTTCTGCCCCGCGACGAGATTGACGTCGATCTCGAAGCCGTAGAGAAACTTCTGCGCGGACGACGCATACTCATCACAGGCTCAGCTGGCAGCATAGGCTCTGAGATGGTGAGGCAGATAGCGAAATGGGAACCCTCACAGCTCGTCCTCGTTGACCAGGCCGAGACGCCACAGCACGACGTACGCCTCATGATGGCACGCGACTTCCCGGGCATCAAGGCTCTTACCGTGGTCACCAGCATCACCGAGCAGAAAAGCATGGAATATCTCTTCGCACAATACCGGCCCGAGTACGTCTTCCACGCCGCTGCCTACAAGCACGTGCCCATGATGGAAGACAATCCCAGCGAAGCCGTCACCAACAACATCGTGGGTACACGCGTCATTGCCGACCTCGCCGTGAAATACGGTGTGAATAAGTTCGTCATGATCTCCACTGACAAAGCCGTAAACCCCACCAACGTCATGGGATGCTCCAAGCGCATCTGCGAGATTTATGTCCAGGCGCTCGACAAGGCCATCAAGGACGGCAAAATGAATGGCGTGACACAGTTCGTCACGACACGCTTCGGCAACGTCCTCGGCTCTAACGGCAGCGTCATACCTCTCTTCCGCGAGCAGATTCGAAAGGGCGGACCCGTCACCGTGACTCACCCCGACATCATACGCTTCTTCATGCTCATCCCCGAGGCATGCAAGCTCGTCCTTGAGGCTGGCACGATGGGACACGGCGGCGAAATTTTCGTCTTCGACATGGGCAAGCCCGTGCGCATCGCCGACCTCGCACGACGCATGATAAGCCTCTCCGGTGCACATAACGTCACCATCAAGTTCACAGGGCTACGCGATGGCGAGAAGCTCTATGAGGAGGTGCTTGGCAACGAGGAGCACACCAAGCCCACCTTCAACAAGAAGATAAAGATTGCGCAGGTGCGCGAACAAGACTACGCCGACATCAACGCACAGATTAACGAGCTCTGCAAGCTCGCACTTGAGTACGACAACATGAACACCGTACGCATGATGAAGAAAATCGTGCCAGAATACAAGAGTCAGAACTCCATTTACCAGGAGCTCGACTGAGCCGCGCTACATCAACTCCAAGACATCTTCGAGCAGGCCGAGACTCACCGAGGCCACTCCACGTTCCTGAGCCCTCGCCACCAGCACTTGCAGTGGCGATGCTTTTTTTGTATCTACAGCAACGGCGACAGCAGCATAATCACCTTCAGCAGCAACATCAGCTGAATCACCATCTGTGACAACAGCAACATCACCGTCATGCCAGAGACCATCCTCGCGCTGGCGCACGATGCCGTCATTACGCACTATGGTCAACAGACGGCGGTTGGAGAGCTTCACACCGCTGTCAGACTTGCCAACAGGCTCGGTGGCGAGAGCCGACACCGGCCAGCACACGCGGTTGTAGCCATCCTCCCAACGCAGGAGCTCACCAGTCTGCTCGTCAACAATGACGTACTTGTACTCGAAAGGCAGCTGCAATGCCGTGGCGCTGACAGCAATCCGCCATTCACATAGCCCCACGAAGGTCAAGCGCAGAGCACGCTCGGGCTTCCAGTCGCCAAGAGGAGGCTGCGAACCTATGAGAGCTACCGCCTCGCCGTCACTTAGCGTAGGTGCCAGCACACGCAATACTATCGTCTGCGCGAACGTAGGGGTGTGAAGGTCGGCGTTGCGGTCTCGTGCGGCTCCGGCGTTGAAGTCCTTGAAGAAGAGCCAAGGCAATGAGGGAGTATCCATCCAGAAGTCATCGAGGATGAAGTCGCGACCCGCATCGGCATCAAAGAGCCGCGGCGCACGATGCCATTCACGCCTCACAACTTCCATACCGCGATATACGGCGTATGAGTATCGGAACTGACGTATGCCAGTCTCCATGACACGATAGTCTGTACGCCAAACGATTCCATCGCTTGTCTCCATGTGCAGCAACAGAGGCACCTCACGGCCGCGCGTGCCGATGAGTGCGAGCTCAACACACACATCCTCACCCCATTGCGCACGATATGATATAGAGAAATGTAGGTTCATAAGCATTAAACATGTCCACATACTGCGTCCAAAGATAATAAAACTTTCACATACTGCCGCACGAAATCAGAAATATTTTCCCAAAAAGCAAAAAAAACACTTTTCTTTGTCTTGAAATTTGGTGTTCTCACAACAAGTGCCTAACTTTGCATCGCAAAAGGGAAACAGACCCAAGCTTCTTTGACATACAGTCTGAGCGTTGCTGCCTTTATGGCAGACACACGCTTCACGACATAGGCATAGCCGCATCGGTTAGATCGGGAGACTCATCAATAACATCAGAAAACCGAGAACGTTTCGCGCTCCAATGGCGGGCTGCGCCCCATCGGGGTAACCTCTTCACGGAGGCCGGCAGATTACAAAGGACGTGGACACTCAAATCATTCATACTCGGAGTTCTCATCACATCATCGGTGCGGCTTTTTTTTGTTTGTCAGCTATAATACCAATAAGACGGTGCGCTCGACCTTCGGTCGCTACGACACTTCTTTGCAGAGCAAAGCGACCGGAGGTCGAGCGCGAAGAAACCGTCTCAGCGCAATTTCAGAATCTTCCTTGCGCCAAGACCTGAAAAAGCCCCGCATGAGCTTATGTCATGCAGGGCCAGTTGCCCCAAAGCGGGCTGAACGGTAAAAGGTTAGTGTGTGTGTATGTGGTATTAGTACATGTTGACGATGGCTTCGTAGAGTTCCTGCTTGCCGCTGGTCTGCTTGGGCTCACCGACCTTCTTGCCATAGGCGTAGGCCTCCTCAAAGGTCATCTTACCCTCCTCGAAACGCTTGCCCTCGCCCTGGTCGAAGCTTGCGTAGCGCTCCTTGACCATGCCGCAGATGGGCGAGTGCTCGATGATGTCGGCAGCGGAGAGCAGTGCGTGGGCCATGGCATCCATAGCAGCGATGTGTGCTATGAAGATATCCTCGAGGTCGGTGCTGTTGCGGCGTGTCTTGGCATCGAAGTTGGTGCCGCCGTCCTTGAAGCCGCCGCCACGGATGATCTGCATCATGGCCTGTGTGAGCTCATAGTGGTCGATGGGGAACTGGTCGGTGTCCCAGCCATTCTGGTAGTCGCCACGGTTGGCGTCGATGCTGCCGAGCATGCCGGCATCCACGGCGCAGGCGAGCTCGTGCTCAAAGGTGTGGCCGGCAAGGGTGGCGTGGTTGACCTCGATATTCACCTTGAAGTCCTTGTCGAGGTTGTGTGCACGGAGGAAGCCGATCACGGTCTCCGTGTCAACGTCATATTGGTGCTTGGTGGGCTCCATGGGCTTGGGCTCGATGAGGAATGTGCCCTTGAAACCCTTGGCACGTGCGTAGTCGCGTGCCATGGTGAGCATGGTGGCCATGTGCTCCTTCTCGCGCTTCATGTCGGTGTTGAGGAGGCTCATGTAGCCCTCACGGCCGCCCCAGAACACATAGTTGGTGCCGCCCAGCTCGATGGTGGCATCGATGGCGTTCTTGATCTGGACGATGGCACGGGCCACGACGTCGAAGTCGGGGTTGGTGCTGGCACCGTTCATGTAACGCTTGTTGCCAAAGACGTTGGCAGTGCCCCACAGCAGCTTGATGCCCGTCTCGGCCTGCTTCTGCTTGAGGTAGGCAACGACCTCCTTGAGATTCTTCTCATAGGTCTCTACGTCGGCAGCCTCGGCCACGAGGTCGATGTCGTGGAAGCAGTAGTATTCGATGCCGAGCTTCTGCATGATCTCAAAACCGGCGTCGGCCTTTTCCTTGGCAGCCTGAACGGGGTCGGGGTTGGTGTTCCAAGGGAATGACTTCGTGCCGCCGCCAAACTGGTCGGCGCCTTCGGCACAGAGTGTATGCCACCATGCCATGGCGAACTTGAACCATTCGCTCATCTTCTTGCCCATGACGACGCGGTCGCGGTCGTAGTAGCGGTATGCCAGAGGATTCTTGCTCTCAACGCCTTCAAACTTGATGGCGGGGATTTCGGGGAAATACTGTTTCATTGTGATTGGTTATTTTAGTTTATGGGTTTGGTTTCTATAAGGTTTATGGGATGAGTGCCCTCCAGCGCTCGTAGGCATCGCGGTAGGCTGCGGCGTTCTGCGTGTCGGGCTCTATGACCTGAAGCTTTTGCAACGCTGCGAAGGCTTCACGATGGTCGGCATAGATGCCGGCTCCGATGCCGGCTCCGCGTGCTGCGCCCACGCTGCCATCGGTGTCGCACAGCTCAATGGTGGCACCCGTCACGCTGGCCAGCGTGTCGCGGAAGATGGGGCTGAGGAACATATTAGCACGACCGGCGCGTATGGTCTTGAGCTCCATGCCCATCTCCTTCATTATCTCCATGCCGTAGGCAAAACTGAAGACGATGCCCTCCTGCGCCGCACGCAGCATGTGTGCCTGCGTGTGGGTGTTGAAGTTGATGCCGTGAATGCAGGCCCCC
>Ga0247610_10000936_pt1 | contig 38128 bp, 62 predicted proteins | sample 174DNAGHGhighgp2_FD_193483 | JGI IMG/M metagenome (GOLD analysis project Ga0247610, IMG submission 193483) | Sheep rumen microbial communities from Palmerston North, Manawatu-Wanganui, New Zealand - 1742 DNA GHGhigh gp2 | ecosystem: Host-associated > Mammals > Digestive system > Stomach > Rumen...
TCGCAGGCGTCCTGCCGTCCGGCGTTCTGGGCCGCCGTCGTCATTGTCCGCGCGTAACGGATCGTACTCGCGCAGTTTGCCGTGCTGAGATCGCGTGCTAGTCTGGAAGATATTTCCGGAATGCTTTCCCCCTGCAGTATACTCTGCGTCATTATTGACTGTATTTTTCTCCGGTTCCATTGCACATCTTTTGGAATAATATGCCGCTTGTTTTTGTCCGGAGACGGCATAACATATTCTTCCTGACGCCGCAGGCGTTCCACCGTTTGCCGGTTATACAAAATATATCCGGTATCGCATTCCCCGCCGTGCTCTACCTGATACGTTGCAAAGTTATGATTCAGGGCGTATACGTCCGGCATTCGTCCTGTTGCGGTCTGTTTTGCTATTTTATTCGCGTTGTGCATGTCCGCCGCGAGGTTGTCCCGCATTTCCTCGTATCGCTTGCCCATCGCTATTTTCCGCGTCCGCCAGTCGTTAAATTCCTTTTCCGTTATTTCCCCCTGCTCAAGGAGCAGGCGCTGTTTCTGCTCCTGCTCCCCTATTTCCGCAAAGTAAACGTTCATTTTCTTTTGGATCTCTTTCGCGGCCTGTCTATATTCGTCCTGAATGTCCTTTTCCAATTCTCCGAGCATCCGGTCTGTCAATATGTGCCCCTGATCCGGTTTCGCCATCGTTTATTCCTCCGCGGCTTCCTTTGGTGTTTCCTGCTCTTCCGTGTCGATCTCGCTGATTCGTTCTAGCTGATCGGCGTCGATGCGTTTTAACACTTCGTCGATCTGGTCGGCGTCTCCGAGGATCGTCATAATTTTACTGGTTACATATGTTTCATCAAGATATTGCGCGGCCGCTATTACGGAGGTTATTTCTTCCTGAACGTTTACGAGCATCGATCGTGTAAACGTTGCTTTTCCCTCAATTCCAATAACTGCGAGGATCCCGTCTAAAAAATCATGTATGCAATACTCGAATTCGTCCGCCTTGCTGTTGATCGGTTCATACGCGGCGCGGATCTGCGTTGCTGTTACTGCTCCCGCGGCGAGGTTCTTGGTATCCAGTGCCATAAAATCTTCGTACAGATCCGCCCTGATACGGTCGAGGAGCGCTTCCCTTCCTTCGTGCGGCGCTTCTAACGTTTGCGGCGTTGCCTTGCCCGCGTCCGGAACGTTCGCGGCGTGCATTGTTTTGATACGTTCGACGAATTGCGCGAGGTCTACGTCGTCCGCCCCGCCGTTGTTCTCCAATATCCAGAAAACATAACTTGCCTCATCGATTGTGTTACAAAAGCCGGATTTAATAAGGTCGTATGCATCTATTTGCTCCCTGATTCCCTCCAGTTCGCTCTGTCTTGTGGGATTGCCCCAGAGCGGGACGATCGGGAAGGTCGGATAATTTTCCCCGTCATAAATTGCCGTTCCGTCGGCGATCGACGTTCGGACGATCTGTGTATAGCTCCGGCGCGGTGCTAAAATAGCGCCGTCCGCCTGTCCCTGCTCGTTTGTATTCCAGATCAATTCCGTATATCCGTTTTCCTCGTATAGTGTAGCGCGGAGCGGCTTTGATGGATCCACCTGCCAAAACCGGACGCCTGCACGCAGGGCGCCGTTTGTTTCGTCGTATAGCGGCGCGAATTCTAACAGGGTAAATACTTCCATATGGTCGTAGTTAAAAAATCCGAATGCGACGCCTTGCATAAGGGCGTCTTTCCCGATTTCCTGCAGTCTGGTGTCGAAGTCGTTGCCGAGTCGTTTCTTCGGCTCGTCGTTGTCCCATTGGATCCCATTTCCAAGCAGAAACTGTGTTTCCTGCGTTACAAAACGTTTAAAAAAATTGCTCGACAGCTTATAATTCGCGCTGTATGTATCCGGCACGGCCTGACCCGTTACGGTATAAAGCAATTTCTGATAGTTTACTATTGTCCTGTTCTGGTGCTTGTAATAGTCTAGTGCTATTTGCGCTTTTCTGTATATGCGGCTTGCTGTATGTCCGTTTATAATTTGCCGTACAAAGTCGATTCTAGCGCGGTCGTTTTCTCCAACTGCTAATAAATCCTGATATGTAATCATTGCGCCCCCTTTACCGCATCCATAGCGGCGAGTATTGGTTTTTCGGGATTGCAACGCGTTTTGTTTTGACAAAATACCGCGTCGCATCCATATAGTGATCGTTGACCTTTATAGGCCGCTCCGTTTCCTCCGTGTTGTCCCATGCATAACCGCCCGCCTCATCTTTCCACTCTTCGAGCGTCGGGCTGATTTTAAACGCTCCGTTTTTCATCGCGGAGGCCGTTTCCCTGATTCCGTCTAATACGTCATTGTCCGCGCGCCTGACTTTGTATTTTCCGCGCTTCTGCAATAGCGTTATAAAAGAGGCCGCCGACGGGTCAATAATTGTTTCTAGCTTTTCCATTCCGCCGCGGTTTTCATAGTAGTTAAAAACATCCTCAAAGCACGCGTCCAGATCCTGCGCGTATTCCTCATCCGTTTTCTGCTTTCCGGTGTCGCGGCCGCTGTAGTAATACCCGCGGGAGCCATACCACACCCCGCCGTGATATTCCCATAAAATAGCCGCAAAAGCGTTTAACGTTCCATAGTCAATACTCATGCTGTATTTTCGCGGCTCATCCTCTTTCCATTCCGGAACGGTTTCGATTGCTTCGGCATACATCGGATAGATCAATCCTTCTGCAAGCGCCCACTCTCCGTAAATATAGCGCCGTTCGTAAACCGTGCCCTTATATTCGCGCTGTAGGGCCTCGACAAAAGGCGCCGGTAAATACGGATTGTCAAATATCGTATAGCTTTGGACGTATTTATTTATATCGTCCCTGTCGATAAACGCTTTTAGCCAGTGCATAGGATTTTCCGGATTGCACGCCCCGTCAAAACATGAATACGGTTTATCAAGTCGGGACTGTAGCACGCTAAAAACGTCCTTGTTCCATTTCGCGATCTCGTCTCCGTAACAGTATTTAATAGACGAGCCTAAAATTTTGCTTACCTGACTGGTTTTTTCTGCGCCGAGGCAGTAAACGTCCTGTCCGCAGATCCTCGCAATGTTTCGGCTGTTTATCATTCCGACGATCTCGTCCGTGTACATCTCCCGCATTGGCTGTAACACGTTTCTTTCTATCGTGTCCCGTGTTACTCCGATTATAACGGCGAGTCCCTTCTCGTTCCGGCGCTCCAGTAGCCTCGACGGTATAACGTGCACAACATCAACAAAGGATTTACCGGAACGAACAGCGCCTATTTTAAAATTCCATCGCGCGTTCGCGTTCGCTATGTATTCATACTGTTTCGGGGTCAGGGTGTAACTGTTTTGCATTCTTTTTATTTTCCGCGAGGATCCGTGTTAGAATCTCTATTGCTTCCTGCTTCTCTTCCGGTCTGTAATCGGATTGTCCTAAATAGTTCTTGCCGAGGAAGATTGCCATCGCCGCGTTTGTTTCGGCTATTTTAAACTGATAGCGCCGGAGCGATATTTTGCCCCTGACGCTGTATTTTTTATATGTCTGTTCAAAAGTCGCCCCGTATTCCCTCCGGCAGAAACGCTTTAACGTAGATATACTGCAATCAAAGAATTGTGCTATTTCCTCCTCGGTGCACATCATGGAACACAGCTTTTCGAAGCTGTCCCTGCTTATTTCTGTTTGTGGTCGTCCTGTACGTGCCATAAATTAATTTACCCTGTACGGCTCCGCGCCGAAGTCGTCGTTAAACGGCTTTATATCTGCGAACAAATTTATATACCAGTTAACGAGCTCTGTATCGACGGTTAAAACGGTGTTTTCGCTCCGAGGGTTTGTGTTCACGTTCGCGGATGATTCTATTAAACAGTCGAATTTATCACCCTTTATTGCCATAACTTTAGAATAATTCTTAAATGTTACCATCCGGCCGTTCTCTTCTTTTATGAATTTCTGAACCTCGTTATAAACATCCGAATAGCTCCCGCGAAAGATCTCTCCTACATAAAAGTCAACTCTGTCTATCATTCCGCGCCGGTACCATTTCCGAAGGTCGTTCACGTCCTCGCCTGCCATACACCAAGTTGATATAAACGCGAATTTAATATGCTGTTGCCGGAGCACCATTTTGAAATAGGTCAGGCTGTCAACGTCTCCGAATGAAAAGCAGTGATAACTGTCGCCGTCCTTAAAATGCCAGTTTAGCTCCGCCTCGATCGCCTGCTCGCTCCGGACTTTCCGCGCCTCATTCCGGAGCCCCATCCGGTGTGATAAAAAAACCTTCACCCCGCCCTGATCCGGTAGCTCCTTTTTTGTTTTTTTCTCCGGCTTTTCCTCTTTTACTTCCGGTTCGTCGTCGAAGAGGTCGTCTAAAAAGGATTTCTCATTCATTCAATTTAACCGCCTTTTTGCCGGTGAATGTTTCCCAACGGTCAATAATTACGTCCGCGTATTTCGGATCCAATTCACAAATAAAACAGTTGCGGCCCAACTGCTCGCACGCGATCAACGTCGACCCGCTCCCTCCGAATAGGTCTAATACATTCCACCCCCCTTTGGAGGAGTTCTTTATCTGGTAGCCGAGTAGGACCTGCGGCTTTACTGTCGGATGGAGATCCGCGCTATTCGGTTTATCGGCGCGCAGGATCGTTGTGCTCTTGGTTATCCCCATCATTTTCTCGCACAGCGCTATTAATTCGCCCTTCTTTAGTGTTGATAGTTTCGCGGTTGCATCCTCAATTACGGTAGCCTCCGACCTGCTGTCAATAAAATAATGTGCGGCGCCCGTTTTCCACCCATATAGGCAGAGTTCATGCATCCATTGGTAATCTGAATTCCGGCCCATCACAAAATGTGATTTTACCCAGACTAACTGCTCATGTATTTTGAATTCCGGAATGTTGCGAATCGCCCCCTCGAATTCGATATGGTGCAGTCCTGCATACCATACATAATACGCGGCGCCCGCTTTCATATGATCCGCGCCGTTCCGGAGGGCTTTTGTCAGGAATTCAATAAAAACGGATTCCGGCATCGAATCGTTCATGATGTGTTCCCCGTTGTGGGACGAGTTCGGCCGCTCGCAATTTCCAACGTTGCAATTATACGGCGGATCCGTTAGAAGAAGGTCAGCCTCCGCGCCGTCCATTAATTTATTAATGGTTTCGGCGTCGGTGCTGTCCCCGCAGATCAGTCTATGGTTCCCTAACTGGTAAATATCCCCGACCTTTGATTTCGGGACGGCAGGAGGATCCGCGCTGTAATCGTCTTCCTGCATGTCCTTTTTTTCCTCCGGCGCTTCCTCAATGTCAAACCCAAAGGGTTCCATATCTATATCAAAACTTTTTAGCTCGGCCAGTTCCATGTTCAACAGCTCTATATCAAAGCCTGAATTCATGGTCAATTTATTATGCACAAGTGCATATGCGCGGCGCTGTTCGTCCGTTAAATGGTCGAGCCTGATGATCGGAACCGTTTCAATGCCTAATTCTAGCGCGGCAATCAGTCTCCCGTGTCCCTCAATGATGGTATTATTCCATACCGCTATAGGATCATCGAATCCGTAATCCGTGATAGATTTTTTTATCTGCTCTATCTGCTCCGTCGGGTGCAGTTTCGCATTTCTTTTATATGGTTTTATATCCCGAATCGGGACGTATTCAATTTTTAGCTCCATGCTATGCCCTTGCTATATTCTTTCTATAAAATTCCCGCCGACCCGCCCGCAACAGGAGGAAAGCCCGCATTCGCGGGATCCCTCATGTTTACGGTTATATTTTACAAAATTAGGCGTTTAGTGTAAACGTCTAAAATTACATAAAAGGCAATTCCTCGTCGATTCCTTCCGGAATCTTCATAAATTCATCGTCCGGCGCCGTGTAAGGCGCTCTGGGCGTCTCCTGCGCCTCCGGCGGCGTGTTCTGCGTCCCGTTCTCGTTCTTGCTCTGGGCGAATTCCTGACGGTCAATAATAACGTCCGTTGTATAGATTTTCCGCCCTTCCTTGTTAGTATACGAGCCCGTCTGGATCCGTCCGGATATGGTGACCCGCATCCCCTTGGTAAAATATTTATCCGCGAATTCCGCGCCCCTTCCGAATGCAACGCAAGGAATAAAATCGGCGCCCTCCCTTCCGTTCCTGTCAACGGCGAGCGTATATCTCGAAACGGCCGTCCCTTCCTGTGTGTATCTGGTTTCCGGATCAGCTGTTAAACGTCCCATTAAAACTACAATGTTCATCTTTTCCTCCTGAATGCTAATTCATACCCGAAAGCATCGAGTAGTCTTTCCGCCTTTGTTATCTGTGTGCCCCTGCTTGAATAGATCAGCGTTTTTATTTCTGACGGTACCATTTTCGCCCTGAATGCTATTTGCCAGATTTCCTCATCCGATGATTCGAGCATTATTTCCAACGCTTTTATTAACTCGCTGTCTCTGTTTGATCTTTTATTGCTCATTGGTTGCCCTCTCTCATATCCGCGCCGCAGTTCGGGCAGTAGTGATGCCCGCCGCCTGTGTATGCTAACGGAAAAAACGTATTACACTGGTTGCAAACTTGAACCAATAAACCTCCATTATCGTTTGGAATAACTGCATCAATCCATTTCCCCTTCTTCCGCTCTTCGATGGTCGGTGCGTGTTTGATGTCGATGAGCGGAATTGCTATGTCACCGTTTTTCAAGTGATAGTATTTTTCGATTCTCTTATCTTCCAGTATCCTGTCAGCGTCTATCAGTCTCATCCTTCGCCCTCCTGTTCCATGCTTCGATTGCCTTCTTCCACGCCCCAGTTATTGCGGCATATTCTTCTTGTGGTTCCAGTTCTCTACCAGATTCGTATATTCCAGAACCACGACTGTAACATTTCTTGCATCTTATGTACCAGAATTTGCCCATTATTCCGCTAACTCCAGAATACATTTCTGCTTCTCCGCCACAAAACGGACACGGCTTCAAATCACTCATTCTTCCCGCCTTTCCCCATAACTGCAAAAATCGTCTTCAGTGTGTGTCCGCCATGTTCTTAATGGACACCCATTATCTTCGTAAAGGTGCTTGCAATCCTTGCACCGTATGACTTCCTGTTTGGCGTCTTCCCGTCCAAGTTCGAACGCTTTTTCCAGTTCGGCTTGTTCAAGGTCTTGCATCTTTTGGATATCTGCGTCTGTAGGCTGTGCGGACGGAATGGCGCTTACAATGCTTTTTGCAATATCCATTATCTTGACCATATCATTCTCAAAGCCAAAACAATAAATCAACTTTCTCTGCCGTTCGTTGATTTTATCAATCGCCGCCTGTCTGCTGATTAGGTCATCCATTTTTATTCTGTTTTTCATCCTTCATCCCTCCATCCGTTTGCCCATTCTTCCATGGACTTTTCCCAGTCCTTGTATGCCTGTTTCCATTCGGGGGTTTCAAATACCTTCTTTGTCAGTGCGTATCCGTTTATCGGCGGAGCGGCATCTGCTACCAGTTCCGGCACTTCTCCGTAGCTGACTACGGCAGAGCGCCCCTGAGACCTGTAACACACAAGACCGTCATTTATCAGCGCCTTTAACGCCTTCCTTGCTCCGTATTTCGTCACGCACGGAAGAAGGCTTAGAATGTTGCTGATTGGTACAACCGCCCTAGCAGGAGCATACATCGCGTTGTATGTACTGATCTGGCAATTTATCAGAAGCGCGAATATCTTTTCTCTTACTTCCCAGTCAGTCATAATCCCTCCATCCGTTTCCTAAATACGGCCTGCCCTCATGATCTATTAGCGTTATAACGTTCCCTTTTGCTGTCCAGAGGTATTCAACGCCGGTTTGCGTGTCTATTGCGATCGTATAGTCCCCGCCGCGTTCTATGACTGTAAACCGCGGGCTTCCTTCCTCCATGAAATAATATTCTTTCGCCGGTTCCGCTCCGCATCCTGCACTGAATACCAACGCGATCAGGACGATTAATAACGCCGCTACAACTCTTATATTGTTCTTGACCATCAGCAACTCCTTTTATAATTTTTTAATCCACCAATTAAAAACGTTTTCAGTCGTGTCCCATTGTGTATTGCTTCCGTCCTCCGGAAGTAAAATTCCCGCTTTTATTCTTTCTTTCACCATGCGATCAAATGCGTTCATATATAAATTTTTATATTTCGGATAGCGTTCAAACTCCTTTAACATTCCTTTTGCTCCGCTCATTGGGCACCCGATACAGCCGAGCCTTTTAAAACCCTCATCATAGAGCTTGCAATATGATATTTTATACTCTCGTATAAATTCCCATACCTCATCTGTACTCCAATCAATGATAGGGTTTAGGATTCGTTTCGAATGTTGCATACAAAAATGTATTGTTTCTTGATCAGGGTTATCTGGATCTATTAATTCGCGGTTTTTTGTTTTGAAATTAGATACCTCTAAGCCCCCCCTAGTTGCGGCGCGTTTATTTGATTCCGCCCAACGAACACCTGTCATAACAAAGCGCCCCTCTCCCTGTGTTTCCTTTAGGTTTGCACAGCAGTATCTTGCTATTCTTGTGGGCGGCATCTTTGACTTTGGTATAAGGTTCCACATCGTGACAACTTTCCCCTTTTCCTCGCCGCTTTTGTATCTTGGAAAATCAAAGCTAACGTCTTTAAAACTTTTCACAAAACGAACCAGTTCTGGTGGATCTACTGACGTTACATTATAGTGTGCATCATATTTAACGCCTGCCATATCTGCTAACGCTTTTATCGTTACAGAATCCTTTCCTCCTGAAAAGCTCAAATAATACCCTTCATCTGGCTCAAACGTTTTTATTCTCTCAATCGCCTGTTCTACCTTGTCTTTGCCGTATATATTCATTTGATGGATCATTTTTCGTCTTCCTCCTGTATATAGTCCTCTATATCTTTCCAGTATTTTTCTCCGAGCTCGTCGTCGTCCGGCGTCCCGCCTCCGATCGTTAGGGCCATCATCATTGCTCCAAACATCCCGCCTAAAATGAAAATAACAAAATAGATCATATGTCCCCCTCTTGCCGGTTCATGCTGTGTTCTGTGTCGAATCCTTCCGGATAGCGCGCTTTTAGTTTTTCTATGTTCTCTTTCATGACATATTCCAACGTTACGCCCGCGCCGGTTGCCGCTATATCCAGATACCATGCAACATCACCCAATTCTTTTATTAAATGTTCTCCGTTCAACGGGTGACCCTGAAACATCCATTTCTTTATGATGTCCATGAATTCCCCCGCCTCGCCGCAGAGCCCCATCGCTCCGTTTATCAGAAGATCATCAACTTTATTTGTTCCGGCCGTGCGGAGAGCCGCTTTTTGATATTCGTTTATCGTCATATATAAACCCTCTGTTTCTGTATTCCTTCCGTGTGTTTTCCTGCAGGGATGCGATAACATCGTCCATGTTTTCGGCTATTATCTTTACGAGGGGCGACCGTCTGATCGCCCTCTCTTCCGCCTCGACCCGTTCCTTTGCCTGCAGATATTCCCTGTATACGCGTTTATAATCGTCCGCGATGGATTTAAATAGCGTTTCCGCGAGCCTGAGTGCCCCCTCCGGATCTATCTTGTTCGCGTCAATTTTCGGCAGGCTGTTTTGCTCTTCGTTCCGCATCCGCTTTTCGTCTCCCTTCGAATAGCTCCAATAATTCCGCGATCCTCGGCTGATCCGGTTCCTGCAGGATATAGCGCCGGAATGCTACCCCCTCGCGGGATTCGTCGAGCCGTTTCACTTTTACGCCCATCTCTTCTAGCTCGGCGATCCGTTTATGTACCCAGTTTATGTTTAGTTTTATAAACCCATCCCTGATTGTCATCCCGCTCTTCGGGTGCTTTACCATATAGCGCAGGATCTTTTCGTGCTGTGTCATCCTTCTTCTTCCTCCTCTCTGAACGGCTGGAATGCCATATTTCTAACCATCCGGTTATAGCATTTGTCGCACATCCATATAGTTTCTAATCTTACCGTTGCGCCGTTCGACGTATACCGGCGTACAGTCATGGTCTGGTATGGTCTTTTTAATTCCTTATTGCACGAATCGCAATAAATAGTCATTACCCGCCCCATCAGTCTAAATCCTCCGCTATACCTTCGTCCCCGTCCTTTTGGATCGTGACCTTTGTTGTTACTCGATCTCCCTTTTCAAATTTCACTTTATAGCCGTTTCGCGTCATCAATGTTATAAGGCTGTCTACCTCCGACGCGGTGAAGCTCTTGAATCTGAAAACTGTAATCATGTATTGACCTCTTTCCTGAATATTAATTTTTCTCTGCTCCATCCGGCGTATTGCTCCCGCAGGTACCGTTCCGCGGCGTCTATGTAAATCTTCCGGTTTAGCGTATGATCCATCCGCTCGTGGCAGTCTCTGCATATGGTTATTATATTTTCCTCAACGCCGAGCCCGCCCTGTGAACGCGGTATAATATGCGCTTCTGGTGCTCCGGAACGTCCACAGAATATACAGCGCCCGTTGTCCCGTTCATAGACCCGCCGTTTCACTTCCGGTTTTATGTCCGTTGCCCTGCTCCGCTTTGTTTTGTAAGTCACGGTATAGCCGCCTTTCCTCGTATGTTTCTATTTCGTCCATCGGTATGTCACACCCTATGCATTCATTCCGGACGCCCTGAATGAGGTTATACATTTCTTTGCTGTTGTAGGTGTGCGACCCTTTTAGCTTTAAAAATGCCCTCATCCTGATTCCGCGGAAGTCGTCTGTGTACTCTGTAGGCAAATAGTGTTCCGTTATATTGCGCTTCCATCGGTCGTCGTCCGGCAGGATCTCGTATACGGGTTTTCCGGCGTCGTCTCTGATCAGTTCATGGTTCCCGTATTGTGTTATCATTTCGTTTTTGATTTCGTAAAACCGATCTCCGTTGCTGTTTGCTAATAATCCGATTAGCCTATGAAAATACGCGTTCGCCTGCAGGCTCCGCTTTTCCTTATGCTCTGATAGGTCGAACAGCTTTTCCGGATCCTCATGCACGAAACGGAGCAGGCGCGTGATTATCTGGGACGCCGTTCCGGTCATTGTGTGCCCCCTATTCCGAGAAGCGTCCGCTCCAGTTCGTCGTAATCGTAACTTCGTTGCTCGAATTGGTTAAACTTGTTTGTTTTTCCGGCCGGAGCTTTCCGCGCCTCTTTTTTATCGTCTGGTTTATATACCGTTTGCCACCCGTGCTCTATAGCCGTCTGCAGGAGCTCGATTCGCTGAGTATCGTTCACGCCTATAACGTTTAGCTTGTTTATTAATAGCTCGATCGCGTGTTCTGTCATCGGCTTTCGGAGCTTCTTTCGATGCTCAACGAATTTTAAAACCTCGGTCTTTAATTCCGGCGTGCATGTTTCGAAGACATCGCGCCGCTCGTCGGCGCTTTCTTTTTTATTTTTTTCTTTTCCTTTCTCTTTTATATTTTCCTTTTCCATTTTACATTTATCTTTAGGTTCGGCTTTGCTTTCGTTTGCTTGCACTTTGCTTGAATTTGCTTTAACCTCGCTTTCGCTTGCTTGCGCTTTGCTCGCGTTCTGCTCCTGCCTTGCTTTGCCTCCCTTGCGTCCTGCTTCCCTGCGCTTCTCGTTCGCATCAATTTGCGGCTTGATCAGGGCGAATATTGCGGCTGTTATTCCGGCGTCCTCTTCCGGTTTCTCTCCGGTTAGTCCGTAACGGCAGATAGCTTCATAACATGCGAGCCGGTCGGAATCCGGTAACTTTTCGATTGCCGTATAAAATGACTGGTAAAAAATAAATCCGTCCTTCATTCCTCCACCTCCTCTATCGTTACGACGATCCGCGGATCCGTCCGGTCGATATGCCATATATCGAAGCTGTTTCTTACATAATCCCATCCGTCGTCTTTTATAATTCCTCCGGTTACTAAGGCGTCCTGAATGAATTTATGTGCTATGCTCGCTATGTTGTCGCGATCTCTCCGTTTATCTGGCACAAAATGTTCATACGTCAATACAACGGGCTTTTTTGTGCTCTGGATCTTGGCCTTGCGAATTATGTTTAATATTCGCTGTTGCCACCCTTTTTTCATGGTCGAGGCCGCGTACTTTGTGGCGCGTTCCGCTTTGATGTATTCATTCAGGGACGGGAGGCGCCCCTGAATAATGAAAGTCTGTTTCATGCTATGCCCTTCTGCTGATAATAGTTATAGAGCGCCATAACTGCAGGGTCCGGCGCGTTTGTTACGCTCTCAACGTTTAGCCGCTTGAGCCAGTTCTGCAACGATTCCGGATTTGTTACGCGGAGAATTGTTTCTATCATTGTGTTGCGATCCGGATACGCTTCCCGCGCGCGCTGAACCGGTGTTTTCGGATCCTGCTCCGGCGCAGGCTGTTCCTGTTTTCGCGTCTGAGGCGCCTGTGTTCGTCTCTGTGGCGTTTTTGGTGCCGGTTCGGGGGAATCCTCCTCACTGTCCCGCATCTCTTCTGTGGGGATGCAGAATGCCTGAAAACAAGCGTATTTAAACGCGGCGGACATCGCTTTATTCATCGACTTGTCGCCGGAGTCCATGCCCTCGCCGATCACGGTTGCCGTTACGAAGGATCCGTCCTCTGCATAGAATGTATATTTTACCTTTGTGATCGAATAGATCAGGAGCGCTCCCTTGTTTGTCGTGCGTTCCTCGCGCGTCTGATCTACGACTTCCGGAACGACAAACACCCTATTTTTCCGGAGCGCCGGATTTAATGCATTCATTACGGCGTCAATTCCGCGATATTTGTAACCCTGCTGTTGGTTCTTGCTGTCCTTCCCGACGATTCCGCAGTCCTCCATAACGGCCGCCATCGATTCGTAAATATTGCGCTTTCTTTCTTCTTTCTTCTCTGTATTCATATTCGAGCCTTTCCTCTCTGTTCTGATAGAATTCATATGCTTTCATGGTTTCGCCTCAACGGATCCGCAGGCTTTCTCCCTGCTCAAAATGCGCGATTCCTTCGAGGTTTTCTCCCGCCTTTAACGCGTCCTTAATAGCGGCCTTATTAATTACCGGATCCGGAATGGTTATAAATTCCTGCGGGATCTTGAAAACGTCGGTTGTATCCATTACGACGGAAGCAGGGTTTTTCTGGATCCCGAAACTGAAAAGCGCCGTCTTGAATTTCTTTTTGTCTACTGCTACCATCGCCGCCTGCAGGTTCTTGGTGATTCGGTCTGCGCTGTTTTCGAGGGCTTTCTTTCTTGCTGTCAGGCGATCCGCTTCCTCTTTTGCCGCTTTCGCGTCCGCGTTTAACTGCCTGATTACCATAGCGTAACCGTCCGCCTTTTCTTCGAAGTCTCCCTCTATCGCCTCCATTGTGTCCGCTATGACCTCCGGATCAACTTCCGGATCCGATGCAATTTCTAACAACTGTTTAAACTGATCTGTAAGCTCGTATAGTGTCATCTTTTATTCCTCCGTCTCTTTCCTGCTCTTCTCTGTCTCTGGATTTCGTCGTATGCCGTCAAAAAATACATTGCTAATTCTGCAGTCATAAATCCGCAACAGATTGCGCTTTTTGTATCAACCCACGGTACCGCGTTCCCGATAAAATACGCGAGCAGAATTGCTATTAATGCGTTCTTAATAAAATTTACCCCTCTCATGCTTTCCCCTTATTTAATACCCCGCACAACTTCGACGATCTGCGAGTCCGTCATTCCTGTTACTTTTGCAATTCTCGCGAAGTCGTATAGTTTTATGGTTTCCGGTCTGTGTTTCCATCCGGATAGCGTGCTTTTAGATCTTCCTATTCGGCGCCCGACCTCGGTCAGGTTTACCGGTTTGTATCTGGTTCCGAAGATCCGCTCCGCGGTCCGGTCACTTACGCGCGGCACCCTGCTCCCCCTTTATGATGATATTTAGAATGATTCCGGCGGCGATCATTGCCACGGTATGCCCTGTTAAAATTCCCGCGGTTGCGATCATTGCCGTTATGACGTGGCGTGTTGTGGTTTCGATTTTATGCATATTGACTTCTTTCCCCCTTGTGCTATGATTTAAATGACTTCTTTCGAGCGTCGTCTTTGTGGGTGCAAGCAGGGCGGCGCTCCCCCTTTTTTACTGCATCAATTCGTCTAATGTTACCCCAAAAAAATCCGCGATTTTCGCGAGCGTTGTCACTTTCGCGTCTCTCGTTCGCCATCGGCCGATCGTGCCGTTTGCAATGCCGCAAGCCTGCTCTACCTTCCGGATCGACGTTCCGCGCTCTTTACATAGCGCTTTGATCTTGTGATAGGTTTTTTCCATCCGCTTCTCCTTTCTGTTGATTTTTCTTTTTCCATCGTCTATTATCTAAATATCCGTTATAATTACATATTTAGGCTTTTGAGAATAGACATGTTTCTATTCTCATTCTAAATACTCGTTGTCTGAATGTCAACGGTTATTTAGATATTTTTCTATTTCTTTTCTGGATTTGTTTATCTTCTAAAGGAGGTGGTTTTGTGAATTCGGTCGAATTGGTTTTAAAACTATGTAAAGATAGGGGCATCCCTGTCTCCCATCTGGAGCGGGATCTTGGATTTTCGAACGGATATATAGCCGGATTGCGGAAGGGCTCAATTCCCTATGATCGGGCGTGTAAAATAGCGGATTATTTTAACGTCCCGTCCGTTTACATTCTCGCCGGTGTGGAGGAGGATCCGCTTCTCGGTGTGTTTACTTCCTCCGGTTCGGATCCGGATCGCATTATTTCGGACGAGGAGTACGCGCTTATAAAAGGGTACCGGCGCGCGCCTGCCGTCCTGCAGGAGGCGGTTTTTAAACTGTTGGATATTGATAAAAAAGACGCCCGCGCTTCCGTGTCGTGAGGTGCTCCGATGCCGAAAGCTAAAAAAACTCCGTCTGGAAAATATAACTGCAAAGTTGTAGATCATTACGAACATGTAGACGGTAAACGGATAATAAAATTCCGCTCCATTACGGCGGCGACAAAAACAGAATGTGAACGCCTCGCGGCTGTCTTTCAGGAAGAGAAGGAATCCCTGCGCTCAACTGACATAACGATAGCGCAGGCGGTAGATAGGTTTATAGCCTCGCGGGATCAGGTCGTTTCCCCGAATACGTTAAAAGGGTATAAGTCACTCCAACAGAACGCCTTTAGCATGATCGCGGATAAAAAAATATATTCGTTGCGGTCGGAAGATCTGCAGATATGGATTAATGACTATAGCCGGACTCACAGCCCGAAGTCCTGCAGGAACGCCTACGCGCTTCTAACGGCGTCGGTTGCGCTCGTGCGGTCGTCCGTCCGGTTCCGTGTTACCTTGCCCCAGAAGCGTCCTCCGCGCCTGTACACGCCGACAGATAACGACATCCGGCGCCTGCTCGAATACATTAGCGGAACGGCGTTAGAGCGCGCCGTCCTGCTCTCTGCCTGCGGGACGTTGCGACGGTCGGAGGCTTGCGCTCTGACCTATGATGATTTTAACGGGTGCGTCGTGCGTGTGGAGAAGTCGCTGTATCACGAGAAGAAATCCGGATGGTTTGTAAAATATACTAAAACGCCGGATAGCGTGCGATATGTCGAATATCCGCCCGCCGTGATTGAGCGCGTGCTCTCCGGATCCCGCCGCGGCGACCGCGTCGTCGGTCTGCTTCCGGATACGGTAACGAATCAATTCAGGGAAGCGCTTATTGCGTGCGGGCTTCCGCTCTTCCGGTTCCACGACCTGCGGGCTTATGCTGTATCTTTCCGGCACGCGCTCGGCATCCCTGATGTATATATCATGCAGGACGGCGGCTATAAATCCGATGCCGTTATGAAGTCCGTATATCGGCGCGCAATGGATGATAAACGCCGAGAATTTTCCGCCGTTGTAAATGGTCACTTTGCGGAATTGTTGCCGAAAAAAAAGTAAACAAAAAAGTAAACAAGTTGTCAATTCTGGGCGTACATTGTCCGTATTTACGGACGTCCGTTTATTTTCTCGGACGGCGGAAACCCGCATAAAATCAATAAAAAACGGGAAAGCCGCTATTTTAACGACTTTCCCGATATGTGCGGACAGGTGCGGACGGAGGGATTTGAACCCTTACACTCATCCGCTATATAACACATATTTGCTGATACCTTCTGTTGTTTGAGTAAACAAAAAAGTAAACTATTTCCTTCCGCTCAATATGTCGCGCTCGATCAGGAGCTTTATATATGCCTGTATATTGTCCTTAGATTCTAATTGCTTTATGATCGCCGCGTCCGTGTTTTTGTTCAGCTTTAAATGAAACTGCCGCGTGTTTTTCGCGTCGTACCGTTTGACGGCTTCCCGTTGTGCGTCTGTTGGCATCCCGCTTCCTCCTTATAGAATAATGCTTATAGTTCTCTTTTCTTTCCCATCTGTGTACCGGATGCCCGCCGCGTCTAACATTTCTTTTAGCGTCTGTACACTCCACGGCCACCACTGTCCCCAATATGTTCCGTCGCCGCCTCCCATTGAATCATTATCGAGCTCGACTTCCTGAAGCTCGCCGTGTTTGGTTATCATTTGCCAGATCCGTTCCTCTGCTTCCTCCGTCAAAGGCTTACATCCTCTTTCTTTCCGCTCGATCCTTCGAAGATAAAAATAGCCGTTCCTATCTACTTTTATCGTTTGGCTAACTTTTTCGCGCTGTATCATGTCCTTTCCTCCTATGCTAATTCTGTCAGTTCCTGCTCTACCTTCTGCAGGCGTGCGCGCTTCCGGTCTGCTCTCGGATCGTCTCCGAGGATCTCTATAGCGTCCTGCAACGCGTCCCGCTCGTTCGCGAGTCTCCGGATCCTCTGGATCCTCTTTTTGTACTCTTCCGGCGTCTCGCCGCGTCCGATCATTTCGAACGCTTCCGCCAGTGTCATTCTCATTTTATACCCTCCTTTATTGTGAAGTCTTCGATGTTGTACCCGTTACGCCTGACATATTCGCAGAGCCAGTTGTCTGCTTCCGCCGCGGTTCTGAACGTCTTTATTGTTTTCCATCCGGTCTTGTATCCGGTAAATGCTTTTACTGTAAACATTTTCTTTCCTCCTATGGTGCAGGGGCTTTCGCCCCCGCTTCTATATTATCGGCTTTCCGCGTACTCTTTCGCCGCCTTGAGCGTTTTAAACTCGTTTTCGATTACCTCGCCCGTTTTCAGGTTTTCGAGTTTCCAATAATGTTTAATCAGGTCGTCGTGTTCCATCTTGTGTGTTTTCGGGTTGTAATAACGTTTTGTGGATCCGCCTTTAATTACCTTATCCTCGTCCCATGCTTTCCAGTTTCCGTCCTCGCTGTAGTAGTGTGCAAACATGTAAACCTGCGTTTCTTTTCTCCACTTCATTTTTGACTTCCTCCTATTGGTAGCGCATGTTTATTGTCAATATAAGTATAACCTATATATAGCAATATTGCAAGCACTTTTTTATTTTTTATTCCTGAAACTTTCGGAGAACCCCTGCATATAGAGGCGGATTGACGACCTGCAGGGTGTCCATCAATTCGTCCATGATGTTATAGAATTTGCCGAGCTCGGTGCCGTCTACGATTTCCGCGAATCGTGAACGGCTCCCGATCCTGACCGTGTTTTCCGGCGGATCCGCCGCTCCGGAATAGGCAGGCAGGATCCTGACCGGTTCCTGCTCCGCCTTGTCCATTTCGTTTAGAATAGTGTAATACGCCGCTAATTTAATGCATGTATTCGCGTTCGGGTTGCGGAGGCCGTTGCACTCCGCGACCGCTTCTTCCAAGTCTGCCCGCGTGATCAACGCCCCCGCCTCCTTTTTATTTTTCCATCCGGTCGATCATCCGCCGGAATTCCTCGCGTGTGCGTTCGTCCGGTGCCGTCTCCATCAGGTCGCGTACTTTGTCCATAAATTCGCCGTCAGCGCGGCTGTATCTTCCGGAATAGCGGCCGCGGGCATCCCGTGTTCTATTCTCCATAGAATAATCATACATCGGGCGCGTGTACATCGTCCGCGTTCCGCTGTATGTCCTTCCGGTATAGCCGTTTCCGCTATATCCTTCGTCGGCGTTCATCATAGCGAGGGTGGTTTTAATTGACTTCATCATATGTGTTAACTTGTCTAAATATTCAACGTCCCCCGCCGTCAGCTTTCCGCTTCCGTCCCTGACTTTTTTATTGGAATCGGTCAATTCCTTAGCGACGGTTTCGCAGAGCTCTTCTAGCTCGTTATAAATATCATACATTGCTTTTTCTCCTATGCTATGCGCGTTATTTCGAGGTTTGCGTTCTGCAGGTTGATAACGGGCGCCGGTGTTACGGTCGGATCCTCCGTTGCCGGTACCGCCCGCAGGGATACACTGAAACAACAGCCCCGCGGAACGGTTATAATTGCCGTGCTCGTTACGTTAAAATATTCCTCAACGGCGGCGGGCGTCACGATCGCGCGCGAGGTCTGCCTCGGTTCTCCGTTTACGCTCAACGCGACCGCGATTGCTCCCGCCGTTCCGCCCTCCGGAACAGCTATGTTACCGTTAAACGTTACCTGATAGCGCGCCGCGCAGTTCTGGGTGATGCCGCGGAGAATAAAAATACCGGTACCGTCCTCATGGTAAACATACCCTTTCCGGCACGGTATAGACGCGTCAAATATTGCGGGCTGATTCAGGGCTACTGCCTGCACCGCATTCGCGAGATATTCTGCCATAGTTTCCGCCCTCCGTTACGCTACGCCGCCGCACCCGCATCCGCATCCGCAGGCGTTATTTCCGCCGCAGGTGAAGATCGGCTGTCTCCCGTATACAGGAACGGTCGGAACAGGGCACGAATTCAGACGGTTGTACAGCGCGTCTACTTCGTTTGAAAATCCCTGCGTGATCAGGGCGTTCTGCGCGTTCTGTGATGCCTGCATAGTTGCCATGTTTAACTGATTCTGCAGACCGACGTTTTCGCGCTGTGCCTGTGCGAGCTGTCCTTTTACGCCGTCCAACTCTAACGCGCAGAGCTTGTCGAGGATCGCCTGCGTGCCGCGTGTCTGGGCGTCGATAATGTCGCGGGTGTTCTGCATTGCCGCGGTACGGTCGGCGCAGTTCTCGGTCGCTACGGTGTATTTGAGATCCGCCGTTGCCGCGCGGTTTTCACAACAGCACTGTGCGAGCTGTGACTGGATCGCGCTCATTCCTGCCGTCTGCGCGGTCTGCGCCGCGAAGGAGCGCTCCATATCTGCGATCTGATTGTTATACATCTGGGATGATACGCCCGCGAATCCGTTACACAGGGAATTCTGAACGTCTCCGAATCCCGCGGTGATAGCGTTCTGAATGCTATTGATTCCGCTGTTGATCATCTGGTCACGGAATCCGCCGTTAAACTGGTTGCTCTGATTCATCCACGGGTACAGGTCGCCGCCGATGCCGCCGAAGCCGCCGTTATTCCATGCGTTCCCGCCTAATAGGATGAAAAGAAGAAGGATCCACCATCCGCCGTCTCCGAATCCGTTTCCAATTCCGCCGCCGTTGCCGTACATCGGCGTTACTGGCATTACCATGTTATTTTCGTCTGTGAGTGCCATCGTTTTTCCTTTCTACCGCTGATTATGTGCGGTGAGCGTTCCGCGTCTTATATGCGGAACGGTTTTGTATTTCTATATCCTCGCGCGCCGGATATATTCAAATATTAATAATGCGCCGTAACTGCTCGGCGATCCGGACGGCGTTATTATACTGATCCTGTGTTACACGTCCGGAATTTAACAGCCGCTGTACCTGTTCCCGCGGATCGCCGCTGATGCCCTGCCGGAATTGGTTAAACTTCCGGAGCAGTTCCTGATTCCCGCCGTTTATCTGGTTATAAATCGGATTATTCATTGAAGGTTCCCTCCTTCATTTTGTGTAGTTGCGATCTGATCGCGTCGATCTGCTCCTGCAGGGCTTTTATGTCGTTCTGTGTAGGAATTTCCGCCCCTGCGTTTAAAATCGCTCCTCGCGCGTTCTGGGGCGCCTCATCGCGGATCGTATAGTCGAGGATTTTCATAGACGGCATACCGGACGCGTCCGCGGATTTTAAATAAATTGTTTTACTTTCGGAATCCCATAACTGCACAGTATTATTAGGCGCAACGAGGTAGGATTTAGCGCCCGCCTCCCCCTGCACCCAGATAATGGAATTGTTCGGGCTTTGTGCCTGCTGATAATATGGATTGTAAACAGGATAGTTATAATTCATCGCGTGTTCCTCCGTGTATAATAGAATATCGGGATCAATTCGCTACTATTCCATGAATCATAGAGCGCGCCGTCTCGCACAGTTGCGACGTGCCCGCCGAATCCCAATACATAAACGCCGCGCGGATTGTCTCGGCAGAAATCTTCCGCCGTGTAACAGTTCGGGCATGTGTTCGGGATGATGTGCCGGACAAATCCGTATTGACGCAGGACGGATCCCCAGACGGAATCCGCGTTTGGCATATCTCCCAATTTCGCGCCCTCGTCGCAGAGCATTGCATACGCCGTCGTCCAGTCCGCGCCTATTGCTTTTGCTACGGCCCTGACAGCGCAATCCTCAACGCGGCGGCCCGTCGGGTTCGGGTTGTATTCTCTATACATTGTTTTCCCTCCGGATTTATTTTGACATAAAGAAAGCGCCCGCGGAATGAACCGCGGGTGCTCCTTTGGGGAAGTATTTATGAAATTGGTAGGTGTTTAAATATGGTTTCCTGTCCTTTGTATACGATCGTTTTGACCTGACGGTCTGACAGGCTGAATTCGTCGGCGAGCCGGTCGTATGTTACGCCGTCCAATAAACGGCGTTTTAATATGTTCCTGTTCCGCTCGTTCAGGATCCATTCGTCTATAATGTTTGATAGCTCGGAACGGGAGAGGTTATTTCCTTTTCCTCGTTCCCCTGCTTTTACCATCTTTCCGGCGGCGTGTCCTCCGCCTGACTATTACTATTTTCGCCATTATTAATTATACCGGAATTCCCTATATAATTTGCTATTCCGTCCGCTCCGTCAACGGTTACGGTTTCGTCTCCGGTATAGTCGTATTGCATCCATGCATAGAGCCAGAGTCCATTTGTGGCGAACAGAATAATTAATGCTGTTACCAGTGCAATGATCAGGCGCTTTATATGCCGCTCGTTCCGTGCCTGCTCCCCTTCATAAACGATGTACGGGACATCGTTCTTGACTTCTTCCATCTTTTCCTCCTGTGTTTTTAATTGAATAGTTTATACCATGTTCCCGCGGTAAGCCGCGCTTCTCCCGTCATATTGTTTGCAATTCTGAATTTAACAAGCGACTGCATTGTCTGGGGGCCGATCTCTCCGTCTATTTTTCCGTTATAATATCCTTTTCCGGCGAGGATCCCCTGCAGGATCTTCTTTAACGTCGGGTGAGTTTCGATGCTCTCCAGTGTCATTCGCTCCGCAATTAATTTGCAATAGTCCATAAAATACGGATTTCCGACCGTTAACGTTGCATGGTAATAGCGGTTTGCCATCTTTTTCCATACTGCAACGGAGGCGTTCCGCGTTTTCTTTCCGTAAATGTTATCAACGTCCAAAAGCGCACCAGTTGCGGCTTTGACTTCCGACGGATAAAACGTATTCAGGAACCCCTGATATTTAGCAACATTTCCGGATATTTGCGGAGCCGGTTCCGTTCCGCCCGCTTTTGCTCCGTCTGATAGTACAGCGACGGTGTGCCCCTTGGTTTTTGTGCAGAGTATGTCTCCCCGCAGGAGGTAGTCGGATGATTTACAATATTTATCCTCGGTTAAAATTTCAAATTGTCCCGTTTTCCGTAACGTCTCGACCTCATTTGCTGTGTAAAAATCCGGCGCCTCTATTCCTGCGTACAAAATGCATACGCGGACGGCTTTCGCACAGTCCGTATTGCATTTCTTTTTTACTTTTGAAGCGTCAAAATTATAGGGCTTTGCGGCGCTGTACAGTGTCATGTTTTCCGCCTGATTATATCCGATATTAGGATTATCACAGATATATTCCATATCCTGCGCGATCCGCTCGCGGGCCGCCGGATCCTTTGCCCGAATTACGACCCACCCTTTAGAATGCAAATACCAGTCCTGTCGGCTGACTTCTCCGGAATAATCCGGCGTTGTTTTCTGCTTCTGGTCGCCTCCGGCGCCTCCGGTGGCGTGTCCGTTTTCGTCGATTCTGGCGGATCCAATTACAACGCCTTTATATTTGCGCATCTTTTCCGGTTCCTTTTCTTCGCCATCCGGAACGCTATAGCGTTCAATCCATTGCCTGCATTTAATGTGACGGCTCCAGAAGATCTTGTCCCCGACCTGATTCGCCGAGCTCGTGTCCTTCTGATCCGCGATTAGGGACGCGAGGATTTTATCGAGGCTGTAGTCTCCGGCGCAACGTTTAAAAATTCTGTTAACGGGTGCTTTTCCGCCGAGGTGCCGGATTTCACAGTACATCATTTGTGCTTTGACGTCCGCGGGCGGGTAGTCCTTCACGCAGTCAGAAACGAATTTTTCCATATCTTTAATAAATAATTCGTCCTGCGCTGTATGTCCGGCGGGGGAATCGATCAGCCTGATAATGATTTTTTTCTGGGCGGCCGTCGGTTTCCATTTTAGCTTCACCCAGTCCTTTGTCAGCATTTCCTGAACGGTTCCGCCGGTGTCGATCGTGTCCCACGCGGCCGGATCCTTTTCTCTGATCAGCTTCATTAGCTTTCGGGCGTTTGCTCCATAGTTGCACGCCCACCCCAGAGTGATTGTGTGCTCCGTCGGCGTTGTCTGGTACGGCTCCCCGTAAACAGCATAGTTGCGCTTGCCGTAAACTTGCCCGCCTGATTCAACGGCCCCGATGATATTTGTTAAAACATTGTAGTTTTTATTATTCATCTGTTTTCTCCGGTTCGTCCGGAATTTCCGGCAGTCCCACGGCGACCGATTTTAAAATAGACAGGATCCCCGCAACGGCTGACGCGCTCAATACAACGCCCCATTTTATGTCTGCTAATACGGCCGCGGTTCCGATCGATGCGATCGCGGTTTGTGCCATCGTATGTGCCGCCCTGATTAACGCGGCTTTCCAAAAATTCCAGTTCATGCTCCACCCCTTGTCAAAAAATAGGTAACGGCCGCCGTTATTAAAACGGTGAGGGCAGTCTTAACGACGGTTTTCCATTTCTCCGCCGGTTCCTGCTCTATGCGTTCCAGTCGGTTGCTCTGTTGCTCAATTTGCTTTTGCATGTTCTCAATTTGCACGGTCAATTTTTCGATGGATGTAACGAGCCTGTTTACCGTTTCGACCGTGCTTTCTAGCGCGCTGATCCGGTGATTCTGGCGCGCGTTTTCGTCGTCCAGTCTCTGCATTTGCACGCTATATTCTGGTCTTGTTATATATTCGTCCAATGGTTAGCCCTCATTCCCTCGCGCGGTCTTTTGATGGTTTCATTATAGATAATTAGTCTAATTCACGCAATATAAAAACGGCTCAATTCGAGCCGCTTTCTAAAAATTTTCTAATTGCTTCATATACTTTTCTTTCATCCGGTTCCTCGGCGAGGATCCGCTCCAGTTCTTTCTCGCTCATATTGTCCCCCTTTAATACGGCAGTCCCCCGCCGGTGCTGTTATTTTATCGTCTGTTCAAACGTTACTTTGTGGCCGCTTGCTTCTAGGAAATTTTTCAAGGGTTCCGCTTTCGCTTTCCATTCCTCTATAAAATCAATAGTTCCGAAGAAACTACCGGTAAAAACATTAATATCATGTTCATAGACGTGAAACGTGTTCACCTCCCTGAATATTTCGAGCTCTTTCGTCGCCTTGCCGTCAACTATCATTTTAGCGTAACTGTATGACCTCATTTTTTTACCTCCATAGTGTGGGCGCTGTTTATTGTCAATATAAGTATAACTTATACGTCAATAGAAAGCAAGCTAAATTTTCGATTATTGCCTAATTCTTTTCATAAAAATAGAGGCGCCCTATGATGAGCGCCCCCATTATTCCAAAGATCCGGTTAGAAAGATCTATTCTATCTGTTACTCAGCGGCCTCCGGAGCCTCCGCAACGGCTGTCGCTTCGTGCTTGTAGCAAGCGTTCGCGATCGGGAAGCCTTCGGACGAGAAGATGATTGCGGAATGCTCCGCATAAGAATCACCGCTTACTGCGGCTCTGCTGAGGATTTCATGGAACTTGGCTTCTGCTTTGCGCTGTGCGAGTGTAGCATCTTCATCCCAATGCCATTGGACATCGTGTTCAAATTCGCCTGCATGGGTCTTTTTGATTTCTACCGTATAAAACTGGAACATAGATTTTTACTCCTTTCACTGAAGTGCTTTGATTTCTGCCATGATGGTAGTTGCTGAAATATTAGTTCCTACTGTTAACGCCGCATTTGTGGCGATTGCGCTTGTGACCTTATACAACGTGTTTCCATAAATAAGGTAGTCACCTACAGCGTAATTCTTGGAAGCCTTGTTTGTGGCTTCGGTTGCGCAGATGATTGCGGAGAAGTCTGTCGGGAGACCTTCTATCTTGCTTCTGAGGTTCTGATAGTACTTCGACTCATGCCCAACAGGCACAAGGCAATCGGTAACATATTCTTCGGTGCCGTCCGTGATTTGCATAGCCTCGAAGGGTTCTGCGGATTCGGTGGTAGGTGTGGCGAGTTCGTAGACGGTATTTGTTCCGTCCGTCAAAACGGCTGTATTGCTTTCGTCTCCGCTCTGATATGCTCTGATTCCGTACTTTCTCGTCACCGTCCCGTCCGCACTGTAAATATCGCCATCCGCATAAATGCCCTTTGTTGCATCGTACTTCAACAGACCTCTCAGTATGAGCGAAGAATCTAACGGATAACTGTATTTTTTGTAAGGCTCATATGTGCCGTTGCGTGTCGGGTCGGATATGTTGACGCAGAGAGTGTTCAGTGCGTCTATTGCATTATCCCAGTATGCCCATATAGCGAGGTATTTTGCGTTTGGCCCTGTTGTAAGCGTTATCGTCATGTCATTGCCAACGACTTGTTGTTGTGATGCACGAGAAAGACTGTTAAAGGTCGCACCGACTTGCGGCACACCATCGAAATCGGCTATAGCGAACCTCTCATTTTTAATAACCGCTTTTCTTGTTGCGCAATATTTCGTGTTAGGCAGACATGTGACGTAATAAATCACGTGACCACTGTTTCTTTTTATTGACTTGGTTTCATATTCAAGGTACCCGTAAATTATTGGTGACAGATTGTCTTTGTCGAACTGATTGAACACCACCATTTCATGCGCTTCAAGACCGCTGACATGCTCCATGGTAGGTGCGGAATATTCGTAGTAGGCTTTCGGATACCAACTGCGGAACAGGGCAATGCCGTCTGCTCCCATTGCGTAGAGAGCGTCCGCTACGGCTGTCCCAAACATAGCCGTAAGGTCATGCACATTGTCCGTTCCGGTAACACTGATTGCCGTTCCAGTGCTTGCACCTAACGCATCCGTTCCGCTGATTCGGGAAAGATACTTGTGTCCGTTTGGAACAGTGACGCTTGTGTCGGACGTATTCACAAGCTGATTCCACGCCACGCTCGCCCCGACGATGCTCTCACTCAGGCGGTCGGTGTAGGGCGAGCGGCGGAATTTGTACGGCGTGAAGTCTTCCGTGTAGCTGTCGGAAAGAAGCTGTTTCGCTGTGCCGACCCTCATGTCATCGTATGTGCCGGATTTATCTGCTTTCTTCTCCGCGATGCCGTCGATCGCATCTTTCACGGTCTGATTCTCCCCTGCGAGCGACAGCCCCGCGAATTTATTCAAAATGTAGTTCGCAAAGCGGCTGAAGGGCGTTTTCTTGGACGAAAACCCTGTAGACGAGCCGCTGTCAATGACGGAATTCAGCATCAGCGCTCCGTCCCGCATCTGCTCGTCCGTGGATTCTGTGAGCGCTGACAGCTTGATGTTTTCAGGCATGATTTATTCCTCTCTTTCTTTCAAAATCTGATTGACAATTTTCTTCAGCTCGTCGACTTCCGACCGGAGCTCATCGATTTCCTTTTTCTGTTCTTGGATCAGCGACAGCATCGGCGGGATGATCCTGCGCTCATCCCATGATTCGATCTGCTTCGTTTCATAGTCTCGAATGGTTGCGGACGGGTAGATCTCAGCGACGTCTTCGGCGATGAAGCCCGCCATTGTAAGCCCGCGCATATCCCAATACTGAACGTCGGCATCGTCATTGTACTGAAACTGTTTTACAACGAGATCATATAAACGGTGAGGATCAAGTTCCTCATTCTCTAACGGCTTTATATCATGCTTGTATCGTTCGGATGATGTGGAGCCGACCGCGATCTCTCCGCTCCGTCCTGCTCCCTCTATTCTCCAATACGAGTTATAGTAGCGGAACCGGATACCCGAAGCGGCGTAAATGACACATGTAGTAGGCGTCAGCCTGAAATACGTCCCGTTCGATTCAATCTCAATTCCTTTGTAGTTTCCGGTCGTCAGGAGGCTTATGAGGGCGTGTCCGACCTTGTTGTAATATCCCTCGTTGCTCTTCTGTTCTAAGTAGTTTATGCCATCAAAGTCTCCGTATCCGACGACATCGTTGATGATTTCTACGTTGTATCCGGAATTCACGGTTTGTCTGAATGTTTCGCGGATCATGACGTAATTCTCAAGCAGGCCGTCTCCGGTGATCATGTCCTCAGTTAGACTGTCTGTTGTAAGCACAACACTTCTTGCCGCCTGCTTCTCCGTGATCGTTGTGTCGATCGCTTCGCCGTTCGGATTTGCTGACGCATCGCCCATATAAAGCGATCTATAGAACAGGTATTTATTCGCTTTATTATCAAAACAGCTCTGAATTGCCCCGAGGATCGTTTCTTTGTTGTACGGTCTCATTGCGCCGTCAATCATATTGTACGTTCCATAAGGATTGACGTAGTATCCAATTTTGATGCCGATGTCAGACCGTCCCGTTTTTGATGCGATCAACGTCCCGTGATAGTTGTAAACGTATTTATCCTGCATCGCGAAGGTTCCGATAAATTCACCCGTGTCAAGGTCCCAATAGGTCTTCCCTGTCGAGTCGGCAATCGTTCCGGACGTCAGGTATTCGGCATTGATATACAGCCGTCCATTCTGAAGATAAATCCCCTGCGTCTGTCCGTTGTTCGTCAGCTTGTTGTAGATCGCGAGCTGATCCTGAGACGCGTCGTAGTTCGTGACCGCCGTTGAGATCGCTGAAGAGTAGTCCGTGACCTTTGTCCACGACGTCCCGTTTCTTCTGTAGGTCGACCCGTCTGTACTATCAACAAGATAGTCGCCGTTCTTTGCATCTGCGTATGTCCCCGACGGCGTTCCATAAAATATATTTACTTTGCCGTCTATCGCATCAAAGACCGCTTGCGGCGCTTCCTGTTCTACCCATGCAGAACCACTGTAGCGCCATGTGGAATTATCCGAAGTCTTATACCACAGATCGCCCGTGTGCTTTGCCTTATCCGCCGAGGCCCATCCGGTCGACGGATCTGCGGCCTGATAAAACGTCTCGATCTTGCCGTCGATTTGCGACTGGATGTTCTGAATATCGGTCGCATATGTGCCGCTCAGGAAGGTCGTGATGGCCGTGTCGTCCGTGTACTTCGAAGCCTTGACCCAATCTCCGGCGACATAGCTTCCGGATTCCTTCGCGGTCGTGCACACCCTGATGTCGCCGCTCGATCCCTGCGCCCACAGGTCGCCGACGTCGTAGGGCGGGACAGGCTGAGTCACAAAGATCCTCCGCTTGCTCCCCGCGACGCCCATCGCATCACTCGCGTCCGATATGGCCTCTAAGATGTCGCTGTCCTGAATTTGCGACCACTCCCATGTCCCGTCATTATTTGCGAATCTGTAGGTATATCCCTTCGATTCCCAATAGAACAGGTCTCCCTCGTGAGCTTCTTTCTCCGCCGCAGACCATCCGCTTGCGGGTAGGTTGTTGAGTGTCGGCTCATAGTCGTAGTACCATGATTCGATCTTTCCGTCGATTTGATCCTGTAGCCCTGCGACGATCGCGTCAACGGTGTCCTGATAATCCTCGAGGGCCGATGTATAATCCGTAACCTTGACCCATGCGGAGCCGTTATAACGGTATGTGCTTCCGTCCGTGCTGTCCACAAGATAGTCGCCGCTTTTCACGCCTGTGTACGATCCGGACGGTGTCCCATAGAAGATATTGACCTTCCCGTCAATGGCGTCGAAAACAGACTGAGGAGCTTCCTGCTCGACCCACGCTGAGCCGCTCCATCTCCAAGTCGTGTTGTCTGATGTCTTGTACCAAAGGTCACCCGTGTGCTTCGAGTAGTCCGCAGACGCCCAACTGCTCGCCGGATTCGCCGCCTGATAGAATGTCTCGATCTTGACGTCTACCTGTGACTGTATGCTCGCGATCTGATCCGCGTATGTGCCATTCAAAAATGTAGTAAGCGCGGAATCATCCGTATATTTTGAGGCATTTGCCCAATCTCCGGCGGTATAATTTCCGGCAGATCGAGCCGTCGTGCATACCTTAATGTCGCCGTTCGCTCCCTGAACCCACAAATCGCCTGTGTCATATGGCGGAGCAGGCTGAGCCGTGAACACCCGCCGCTTGTTTCCTGCGAGTGCCAGTGCGTTGTTTGCCGTCGCGATCGCCATCGAAATATCCGAGTCCTGAATGAGCGACCATCCCCACGAGCCATTCGATTTGACGAACCGATAGGAGTAGCCCTGCGACTGCCAGTAGAAGACGTCGCCCTCGTGGGCCTTGCGGTCGTCTTCTGTCGTCCAACTGCTCGCCGGAGCGTTGTTCATCGTCGGCTCATAATCGTAATACCACGATTCGATTTGCCCGTCGATCTGGTCTTGCAGATCCGCCACGATCGCGTTGACCGTTTCCTGATAGTTGTTCAGGGCGTTGTCTGAGTAGTTCTTCGCGCTTGTTTCCGCTACGGATATAGCGCTCGCCATCTGCGAGTCCGTTGGGTATCCGGTAAGCCTGAATTCTCCGGTATCTAAATTCCAGTAGTTGTTTCCGAGCAGGTCTGTTAGGATTCCGGCCCTGATGATATTTGCCGTTAACACGCCAGTGTCAATAAAATTCGCGGCAAAATGCCCGTCTATTGTCCATGCTGATACAAAGGCCGCAGGGTTATAGCCGTTTCTTGAAAATGCTATTCCGTTCCGGTTTATCCGCAGGATATTCATCGCCGTTTCAATGTTCGGGGAATCCATATAAAGGGTCTCCATCGGATGCCCGTCCGCGTCCGTTATTTCGACCTTATATCCTCCGAGGCCGCCCTTAATTAGCGCGGTTGCGTTGTCGAGGGCCGCCTGCAGTGTCGTCATATTCGGAACGTCTTTTGTACGGTTAACAACTTCCGCGCGGACGGTATCGACAAAGGAAACTCTTGCTTTGCCGAGCTCCATGCGCTGATAGCGTTCCCTCAATACATCATACTCAACGCGGATTATCTGTTGTTTTAGCTTTGATATGCCGAGCTTTCCGTGTGTTATATTTGCATAGTCGCACAGGGAGAGCCGCTGTAACGGCGCTACGTCTTTATACTCGTCGGTCTGCCAGAGCGCCTGAAAATCGACGGTGAAGTTCTCGGTTCCCTCTCTCGCCTCTGCGCCGCTCAGGATCGCAGTCGCTTTCTCGCGGAGCTGTTCCTCGGTCGGGGCCGTCTCGAAGTAGGTCGTGAGATCAAGCGGAACGGCGTTTACGTCCTCGTCTGCGACTTCTGCGATCAACTGCTTCCCGTCTTCCGTGACCAACTGCTTCCCGTCTTCTGTGAGGAGCATTATATCGCCCGCGACGTCCGCACTGACCACCAGTCGATCGTTCAGCACAACAAGCGCGTCGTCTTCCTCATTATACCAATACGGGAAAACAGCATTATATGTCCCGCTTTCGTCTTTATCATGGACAAAATTCAGGAGGTTCTTTCCGTAACGAATATCAACGCCGGTATCCGTCCCCCGATGCTGATAGAGCTTTACCGTAAATTTATCGAATTCATATTCTGCAGATCCGAATGTATCCAGAATCGATCCTTCGACCCCTCCTAATGTCGCCTTGACGCTTTGCGGGACTTTTAAAACAAAGTTCCCCTCCGTCTGTTTGTCCGTCCAAAATGTAAACGGGTTATTATTAACGCTCCGAGACGGAATTAGCGCCATTGCTTGAGCGCAGGTCGAGGCGCTGTACGGCTCCAACATAATTTTAGTCAGTCTGTAACTGATATGATGAGCGAAAAATGTAACGGCGCCGTTTATTGGTTCTGATCTCCCGTAAATGTCGAAGGGCTGTATATCCTTCCGGTCGTCGTGAATGCACGCGATTATCTGGCCCTCTTTAATTTTCGGAAAAATAGGATCGTCAACGCTTATAGTAAACTCGCATTCGTAAATCCCGTTACGTTCTTCCGTTACTATGCATGAAACGCAATTTAAACGGCCTATGCCGTTATTCTGAAAGTTTTTTTCGTAATGTGGGTATAAGATGGGAATCATATCGTGTACCACCTCGGCGTGATGTCTACCCGTCCGATTCCGGAGCCGAGCATAATGCTGTTGTTTCCGGCTGTAAGCGTCGGGAAATCAATGTTTTGAATTGTGACGAATTCGTTTTTACTCTCTGTTCCCTTATAGGCCTCGCTGATCTCGCAGTCTATGTCGGTGTAGCGATCCGCCTCTGAGATCGTGATCGCGTTGTTGCCGATCTGTACGGTTCCACTGCCATAAATCCGCAGGAGCGGCCTCGCCTCAAACCGTGTCGGGTTTGAGATCGTTCCGGATCGCATGAGCGTTGTAACCTGTTCTCCGGTCGTGAGCCATCGCTCCGGCTTCCGCTCGAATTCTATCAGGCACCGGATCTTTTTTCTATCCGGCGTTGCTTCCGTCTCAAAGTCCGCCCTGTAAATAGCCTTGTAAAATTCGTTCGGGTGTATGCTGTCCGTTAACCGTTTATAGCTGTTTCGGCTCGTTAGAAGCGCCCTGAGCGCCGTCAGGTTTGCCTCCGCCTGCTCAACTATAATAGCGTTATAGCTGTGTATCTGGTTCGGGAATCTGGAGCCGCTCAATAACAGCGCCCCGTTCCGGTTCGGGATCGCGAGCTCTTCATATTCGCGCGCAGGGGCGCCATCCGTTCCTGCGTCAAATACATATGCTTTAAATGTTCGGCTGTCTACGCCGTCAAAAATAAAATAATCGTTCATGCCCAAGCCACCTGCTTCTGATTGTCCCATCTGGTCAGGATCCGCTCGACTTCCCGCGCGATCGCCTTTTCGTCCTGCCCCTCGCGGGCGTAAACATTAATTACCGGCGCGGTGTTATAGGTGTTTCCTTCCCTTCCGGATCTTGTTACGCTTGTTTCCAATACGGGCGCGCCTATATCCGCTATATCGTCGAAGGCGTTCTCGACGGAATCGATCATGTCGTCTGCAACGTCCGGCATGTTCTTAATAAAGCCCTGCCCGATGCCGAGCACCCAGTTTTTGCCGAGGATCTTTTCGGCTTTTTTACTCGGTGATGCAATGCCGAGCCAAGACTTCATGGAATTCCACGCGTTAGCAACAACGCTAATAGCGGCTGAAACTAGGTTTCTTCCGGCGTTAAAAATGCCGTTTTTGATTCCGTCTATCAAATTGCGCCCGATGCTTCCCCAGTCATAGCTTCCGAAAGCCTGTACGATACTCCTAATAATTGTAGGAATCTGCCGGATCAGGTTTGGGATTGCCTGAATAAGGCCGATTGCTAACTTGCCTATTAGTTCTATGCCCTTCTGCAGGAATTGTGGCAGGTTGCTCGCTATGGTAGCGATTAGCCGCGCGATTATCTGGGTTATAGACGAGAGGATCGTCGGCAAATTATTTAAAATGCCCTGCGCTATGCTCGCAATTAGCTGTATACCCTTCTGCAGGAATTCCGGCATCTTTTGCATAAGCGCGGATATTAGCCGCGTTAAAACGTTTCCGATTGCTGACATGATCGCCGGTAAATTCTTGCTGATTCCCTCGGACATCTTTCCGACAAATTCAATTCCGGAATCTAATAGTTTCGGCAGGTAATCTAATACTTTGCTGATAAATTTCTCTAATAGTTCCCCGCCCTTTTCTATCATTTCCGCCGGATCCATTCCATCGGTCAGGCTCGTCAGCATCGTTTTTCCTGCTTCCGCTATATCCGGCAGGCGTTCAACGATCGTTTGCAGGACGGTCTGAATTAACGTTACTCCGGCCGTGATAAGCTCCGGAAGGCTCGTTATAATGCCGTTTACAATGGAAATCAACAGATCCGTTCCGCCTTGTGCTATCTGCGGCAGGTTTTCTAATATTGCCTGATACAATGACGTTACTATTGATTTCCCGATTTCTATAACTTGCGGGATCGCTTCCTGAATGTTTTTTATCGCGTCTGATATTCCGGTTTTTAATAGGCCGATCCCCTTTTCTCCGTTTCCGGAAAATATTTCCGTCAGTCCGTCCATCACTGTTGTGATAGAAGGCATAAAATCGGATATAATTCCGCGTTTCAGGCCGCTGATCGAGGTCTGCATGTCCTGCAGGCTGTCCTGATATGCCGCGGCCGCTTTGACCGCATCGTCACTCATGACCCCGCCTAATTCGTGCACCCTTCGGCGCATCTTCTCGGTGTCTTCTGCCGAGGTGTTTAACAACGCGCCGAGCTCCGTTCCGCCGCGCCCTAGCAACTTAGTTGCGAGGTATGTCCTTTGTGTTTCGTCATCTACGTTCTGCAGGGCCGTGATAGTTGCGCCGAAGAGTTCCTCCTGCGACATCGCGGCGACCTGTTCCTGCGTCATTCCTAACGCGGCGAAGGCGTCGGATCCTGTCTCCGCCGCGGTTGCGAGGGTTTTCATCCCCGTTTTCATTGCTTCAATGGATGTTCCGGAATGTTGCATTATCGCATCCCATTCCTGATAGGATTCGGCGCTCAGTCCCATTTTCTGAGACATCTTGTCTATGTTGTCGCCGTATGCCGCGACCTGTCCGGTCTGCTTTACCATTGCCGCGCCTGTCGCTACAACGGCCGTTGTAACGGCGCCGACCGCGGCGGCTCCGACTTTCGCCGCGCCCTGCAGTCCGCTCTTTAGTTTTTGCCCGAATGTCCCCGCCTTTTTCTCGCTGTCGTCGAGGCCGCTGTCATACTCCGACGAATCTAACGATAATTTAGCGAACAGCTCGAATACATTCATTTATTCAACCCTCAAACCGGCGCGTCTTATAATGTCCGCCGCTATTTCGTCGCCCGTCCGGTCGTCTATTTTTATCCATCCGGCGGCCTCTTTAAAATCCTTTGCCGTGATCTTTACGCCCGCGGCCGCTCCGGTTGTTTCCGCTATTGCTTTTAAGAGGTCTGTTATATATGCCTTGTATAGCCGTTCCTCGTTCCTCTTTTTTAAAAAGGCTATGCAATGTTCAATTACATAGCCTGTCCCGAATAGCTCTAATAGATCAATCCTGATCGTGCTAATAGCTTCTAAATATCCGTCCGCCCCAAGCGCGCCAGTGATGTAAAAAAATTAATAACTGATTTGTTTCCGATCAACTCTGTGAACGCGTCTAAATACTCCGTCATTTCGTAATCGTCAACGTGTGCCGGATCCACAAAACACAAAAGCGCGAGAACCTCTAACGTTTCATCCGGATGCTTATCCAGTACCGCGTCGAGGATTTCCATAGCATTACTAAACATCTGCTCCTGCATCCGTTTCCGGTTCTCTTCCTGAATGCCCGCCTTTTCCTCGACTGTCATATCGAGATCAATGCTTTTCAATTCTGGAACCTGTTTCCGGATCCGTGCGATCTCGGTCACGGTAAGCCATTTTTCGACGGCTTTCCGGATCTTGTTTGTTTGCTTTAAAAATTCCGTCGGTTTGCAGTTTGCTAAATTCTTCATCTTTCCTCCTGCGTGCTAGAATTTAAACCGTGCCTGCTTTAACGTAAATTTCGAAGGGTACAACATCCTGCGCCGCGAGGCTGTAGTGTCCGTGGAATTCGAAGGACATCTGGCCCTTTGCATCCTTTCCGCTCTGGATCTGGAATCCGGTCGTATTGAGAGCATTAATTAAACGAATAGCGATATATCCCGCGTTTGCTCCGGTGTTTTTGTCGGAATAGTCGCCGATCCACCATACTTCCGAAAAATCCGCCGCGAGAAGTTCCGAGCGCGGGACGACCTTTGTACTGTCTCCCGTCGCAATGTCCGCCGCGGCCGCTAATTTCTTGGCGAGCGCCGGTGATACGGTCAGGAATGTGCCGCTCATCTGCGGATCATATCCGGATAAATGTTTTAATTCCTTCATGTTCGCCGGTACGTTGTCAATATCCTCGCCGAAGTCCGTATATGTCGGATTTGATGCAAAATTAATTCCGCCTGATGTGGCGCCCAGAATATTTCCGATTGTGCCAGTATCCGGCGTAAATGTATCTACCATAATACCGGCGTTTAACTGGAGCTTTTCGAAGGTATCCTCCGGAACCTGTGTAAATTTCAACATTTTTTTATCTCCTTAGTCGCTTAAAAATTCCGCCGTGATATTCAGCAGAATGCGTCGTGTTGTGTCGCTCGCCGGATCCGCCATCCGGTTAGCAAAGGGCGTTCCTCGGACGATCCACAGGGCGCCGCCGTCATAGTGAATTAACGCCCCTCCCTGCCCGATATTACGGGAGATCTCTTCCGCCTTTTGCGTGATAGCGTCCCACGCGGTCGATCTGTACCACAGGGACGCCGTTAACGGTACAGAATTCCCGATGCTGTCCGTTATGGTTTCATAGGTTATATAATGCTCCCACGTATCCGCCGGAAGCCCGTCCGGAATCTCGTCTGGAACCGTCTGTTCGTCGAAGGCCGGAAGCCCGAATGAATTCCAAAAGCTGTTAAGCGCTTGTGCTTTGTCCATTTGTTGGGATCTCCCATTCTTCCGCCGTCACCTGCCTCATGTTTAGCCCTGCAGATAGCGGCGTCCTGTTGTCGTCTCCGTCGGATTTGACGCGGAATATTTTCCCGTCCCTATTCCTCCGGAAAACATCGTGATATTCGAGCGTCAGGCTCCGTTTTGTCGTTACTGTATATAGGTTCGTTACGCCCTGCTTTTCTGCGACCCGTGCTTCAATGGATGTATCAAATACAATAGCGGCGTCAAATGCGGCCCCGTTTACATAGGCCGTTCTATATCCGCCGTAACCGTCCGCAACGGTCGTTTTGTTTAGCAGGGTGCATCGCTCCATTGCCTCTTCTAATAACGACATCTCGGCTTCCTCCATGCGTTTAAACGGGTTGCGAAGGCGTTTTGCCACGAGGCGCCCGATCCTCCGTCCGCAACGGTTCCGGCGTTTTTGCTGTAGCTGTATCCGCCGAAAGATTCCGACGTAAACGGCGAGTTTGCCATAGAATCCGCCGCTAAATATTTCGCCGACCAGTCCTCGATTTCCGTTACTAGGTCTAAAAATGCGCGCGGGACGGCCATTTTCCAAACCGCCCCGTCAAATGTCTCATTTAATAATTCCGCCGAATCGACGGGATATTTATATATCCCGTCATTCAGTACAGATCCAACGATCCGAAAATATTGACCCTGTTCGAGGCTGATTCCTTCAAGCTCGCCGTTTGAAATAGTGATTTTTCCGTATACACGCTCATAATCGAAAAAATTATTTAATTCGTTGCATACTTCAAACAGCATTATTTAGCCCCCGTTTATTCCGTCGGCGCCGTGATCGTGCCCTTTACGACACCCGCCGGATACTCGACAAGAAACTGAATTCCGTCCATGATCAGGGATTCGATCTGTGCGCGTGTCTTGTCCGCGTGTCCGGAGCTGATGCCGATATATCCGAGCTCGTCCGCGGTCAGATCAAATGCTCTGGCAACATCGCCGTTCATGGTCAGATAATACATAATGATATTCTGCTTAGCGGTCGCAATGAACGTTCCGGCCGTTACTCTGCTCGTCAGAATGACGGTACCAAGGCCGAGGAAGTTTTCAATGTAGTTCATTCCGAAGGCCGTCTGCATGGTGATCTGTGCCGAGCCGAGGTAGGTCGCTACGTCCGTCGGATTGAGGAAATATACCGCCTCCGCGGTGTCGTCCTCGAATTTTACCTGCAGTTTGCCCCACGCGTTCGCGAGTGCTTTCTGGAGACCTACGCCGGTCGCGGTGTCGGATCCGGTGATCGTGCCGTTCAGGAATGTGAAAAAGTCCGTCCTGATTCCCTTTTCTACGTCGCGCAGGATTGCCGTGTCGGTATCTTTAACCGCGGCGTCATATCCGGACTTTTTGATTGCTTCCGCGGATGCGGCTTTTCTCCACTTTTTGAGGGTGATCTCTCCGACCGGCGTTTTGGTCGTTGCATAGCGGGAAAGCGGGATAACCTCGCCCTCCGGAACGGCGCCGTTATTAGCGAGGGTTCCGGACGTCGCATATACATACATCGTTGTCCCTTCCTGCATCGGGATCTTGCGGGTTACGCCGAGCGCCTGAATTAGTTTCTGGAGGCTGTTGTGTGTGAACTGATAGACAAGATCAACCTCGCGTGCTTTTGTCATCTGCTGTACTGTGATCAGATTAGCTTCCGCATCTGTTACGATATTAGGCATCTTTTTTTCCTTTCTCGGTTAAAAACCGAATAGCTCGTGATTTTCTGCAATAGCTTTTTGCCGCTCTCCCGCATCTGCGATCTTCATGATCTCATCTTTCGTTTTCGGCGATCCGCCCTGACTGCCTGCGGGGGGCGTGCTTGTTTCGGCACCCTTCCGTCCTTCTGATACGATTAGCTCCGACCATTCTTCCTTCACGGATTTAATATGGTCTTTTGCGTCCTCAACTTTCCCGTCCTTGTCCAGTTTCACGCTGTCCCAGTCGGTGTATTTCAGGACTTTTGCGACGTGTTTAGCTCCGATTCCGGCATCCTTCAGGATCTCTTTATATGCTTCCTCTTTTTGTGCCCTGAGTTCCTTTGCAGAAATATCTGCTTTATAGGTGTCGAATTCTTTTTTTAGTTCCGTGTACTTCTTTTCGAATCCGTCCGCTCCCTTTGCTTTGAGCGCGTCCAGTTCCTTCTGTACTTCCGGTAGCTTTTCGGCGTCGGCTTTGTAGCTGTCCCTCTGTTCTTTGAGGGCGTTAATCGAATCGGTGTGCGCTTCTATGATTTCGTCGATTTTGTCCGCCTCAATCCCAAGCGCTGATAAAAATTTTCTTGTGAGTGCCATCTCCTGCTCCTTTGCTTCGGTGGTTTGCTTTCCATTAGCATGATATATAAAAAAATCCGTCAGGAAATAAGATCCCCCGACGGATTAGCGGCGCCGTGATCGGGCACGGACGCGGGAGCGACCCGCTCGCCGTTCTGCTTGAATTATATTAAATTCGTTATTTTTTGGCAATAGTCTAATAGACTATTTATCTAACTTTTCAGAATGCTTTCCACAATCTGTTTATACCGGTCTGAATTCTCCGATGTTGCGCGTTTCAGGAAGTGTATCGGTTTCATTCCGTGCGTGAAGTGTGTTTCCCCGTGCGAGTCTTCATACACCCATCCGGTTTTACGTCCCCCGCCTCCCTCTGCATAAATTCCGGTTCCGACCTCGTTATAAATTGCATACTCTAAATTGGATCCGATATATACGGCTTTTTCCTCGGTCTCAACGTTATACGCTATACTATTCCGCAGGGCGCCGGTGTCGACCCTTCCTTCCGCCGTTATGATTTCCTGCGCGTTTCCCACGGCGTCGAGCCCGATTGCCTCCAGTGCCGCCTGAATTGATTCCGCGGCGGCCTCTTTAAACGCGTCCTTATTCGTTGTTATTACGACCTCGGTATTCATAATATTGACCCTCTATTTTCTCCTGCTTTCCTGCCACTCCTCAAAGCTCATATCTCCTATTTTCGGCGAGGATTTGACTATATCGCGGTCGAATCCGTCTATAATAGTCCTCATTGTGCACCGGCAGTTCCATACTTCCTCCGGATCTCCTGTAGGATCTGCCGGAAACATCAGCCCGTTAGAAAATGGTTCGTCTATATCGACCGTCTCGCCGTGCAGGAGCGCGTGCGAGTGCCGCGTCCGGTCGTCTAACGTGGCAATCCATCGCTTTTTCATTTTTACGCCCATCTCTTCTGCACGTTCGAAGGCGTCCTGCCGTCCGGCGTTCTGGGCCGCCGTCGTCATTGTCCGCGCGTAACGGATCGTACTCGCGCAGTTTGCCGTGCTGAGATCGCGTGCTAGTCTGGAAGATATTTCCGGAATGCTTTCCC
>Ga0247610_10000937_pt1 | contig 38115 bp, 54 predicted proteins | sample 174DNAGHGhighgp2_FD_193483 | JGI IMG/M metagenome (GOLD analysis project Ga0247610, IMG submission 193483) | Sheep rumen microbial communities from Palmerston North, Manawatu-Wanganui, New Zealand - 1742 DNA GHGhigh gp2 | ecosystem: Host-associated > Mammals > Digestive system > Stomach > Rumen...
TTCTAATTCTGTTGTGATAGTAGGTACACCACATAGCAAGTCTATTGTTCCTGCATATAAGTTTTTGTAGTGTACCATAACTTCACTTTGATAATTAATCTCCATTTGCAATTATTTCAGCTGCTTCTTCTTTTGTTAAATCACTTAATTTTGCAACTTTACAATTAAGTAATATTTCTTTAATCATATCAGGTTCAAACATACTTTTTATTGTTTCTTTTTGTTCATTTGTAATCATTTCTTTTGTTGTTTGTTTTTTATATTCGTTTGTATCTGCATCTTTGGTATCATCAATAGCTAACAAACCATTTAAAGCATATTTTCTTGCATAACTTGAAGCAGTACCTGTGATTTGAGATCCATCCATACCTTTTTTTGTTTCTTCTTCTCTTGCATAAGCATTATTACATATCATTTCACCACTTTTTGTATCTGCGAGTGTTGCTGTTGCTTTTATATAATATCTTTCTCCTATATATTCCATTGTATCATTAAGTGTTAATATACATTCGTATTTTTTTAATAATGGTTTTGTACTTTCTAATATATCTTCACAGCTTCTATATTTATATTTTCCGAAATCATTATATTGTCCTTTATTGCATTTTAATTCTTGTTGAATATTCATTAATTTATCTTTTAAATTCATTTCCATTTTATTTCCTCCTTATTATTTTTTTCTTTCCATTATAATCATAATTATATAAGAATTTAAAGACAACCCTTTTTCTTTTGCTTCTTTTTCTAATTCCTGTTTTAATTCAGGTAATATATATAAAGAAGTTAATATCTTTTTCATCATCATACCTCCTATCTAAAAAATATTATACCATTGTTGTACTATTATGTCAATATAAAAATAATTTAATTTTTTAACAAAAAAGTATTGACACTACGATATTATAATGTTATAATGGGTACAGAGTTAAGGAGAAGAGGTGAGAAAATGAATACAGATGATATGTATGTAGAAAACATGTTTAGCAGTTGGAAAACAACAAAAGCTGAAATGAGAAAAAAACTACCAAGCATATATGAAAATGCTAACGAAGATATAAAAACAATAATAAGTATGTTAGTAGAAAGCGAATACATAAGTGCAATTGAAAAAGACAACCAAAGAAGTAAAAATGGTTTAGAAAGAAAATATGCAGATAACTATCAAAAAGAAAATGCAGAAATATTTAAAATGTTAGGGTGCTAACAACACCCTAGCCCATTAGGGCAGGAGGTAAGTATGTTAGAAATATCAAAAGCAGATATTGAAATATTAGAAGATCAAATAGAATATATCAAAGAAGATATAGAACAATTACAACAAGAATTAGAGAAAAAGCAAAAAGAATTAGAAAAGATGAAAGAGGAGATGGAATTATATGGAACTAATAATTAGTCAAGAACAATTTAAACAAAATCAAAGAAACGGAAGATTATTAAGAGAGATTAGAAAGAATAAACAAAAGGAACAATTTAAGCAAGATGCTTGTAAATTCATAGTAGCAATTTGCATGGTTGGTTTAGCAATAATGATATTTGGAATGATAGGAGCATAAATATGAAGAAAAAAATTATTATATTATTAATTATATATATGTTAGGTGTATTAACACCAATTACATTAAAAAAGATGCACAAAAAAGTATTAGAAGATAGTGTTATCTATGAAGTAAGAATAGTTGCTGAAAAAATTAATTTAAGACCAGAAGTAAGTTTAAACACTGAAGTTATTAAACAAGTATATAAAGATGAAACATTTAAAGTAATTAAATATTATGAAGGAAATTCATATAATTGGTATAATGTAATCTACGAAGATGGTAAAACAGGATGGATAGCTAGTGGTAAAAATAATTCGTGGGTTGAAGTAATAGATGGTTGTGAAAATAATAGTAAAGAGGAGCAACAATGAATGAAGAAGCAATACAGTTAATGGCATATATCAAACAAACTGATAATGAAATAAAAGGTATGTTAAAAGATAGAGAAATGGTAAGACAAAAGCTTATTCAAATATTACCTGGTGCAGAACAAATAGTACAAGAAATGGAATTAACACCAGTAGAAGAAAAAACAATAGGAGGAAAAGATGAAAAAATTAAATAAAATGTTTTACTACACAAGCACAGGGGAAAAGAAATTAAATTGTTATTATATACCACTACCAAAAGAAATAGTTGAAAAAGCAAATTTAGAAGATGCGGAAGTAGAAGTTAAAAGAGAAGGCAAAAGAATCATAATAGAGAGGAAAGAAAAATGAGTAAGTATATAATAAAAAATAAAAAAAGAAATATATATTACAAATTAGATATATGTAAGAATAATTACCATTTTGTAGCGGATATAAAAGAAGCTAAAGTATTTGAAACGAAAAAAGAAGCAAATGCCAAATTAAAACAATTATCTAATAAAGATGTATATGAGGTAATTAATGTATAATTATTTAGACAGAGATCCTAAAAGTTTTGATAAAAGAGCAAAGAACCAAAGTGATAGTAAGATAACTTGTAAATGTGGGCATAGAATATTGATGGGATTAGAAGAAAGAAAAGTGTGTAGTTGGTGTGGTAATTATATATTCAAAACCAAAGAAGATGAGTTTAAATATAGATTAGAAGAAAAAATGAAAAAGAATTGACTATTTGTCAATTTTTTATTTTAATGTTATAATTAAAAATGTAAGGGTAACAAAAGGAGAATGCAAATGTTAAATGAAATTTGGGTTAAAATTGTATTAACTACTGTTGGATTCATTACAACAGGTTTATTAGGATATTTAATTGGTAAATTAAAGGAATATAGAAACAACGATAAAACGCAAAGCGAAGCATTAAAGTGTCTTTTAAGAAGTGCTATAACAAGTAAATATTATGTATATAGTGAATTAAAATCTATTCCTTTATATGAAAAAGAAAACTTAAATTATATGTATGAGCAATATAAAGCTATGGGCGGAAATAGTTATATTTCAAATATAATGATCGAAATAAATTCGTTACCAATAAAAAAATAATTGACTTATTATGTATAATTCTATATAATAACACCTCGAGGAGTTGGAAGAAGATGCTAGTAATAGCATTTTTTTGTTTGGAAAGGAGGTGTATTATGTTTAAAGATTATGATAAATATTTATCAACAACATTGAAGGTGTACTTGTTTGTCCTTATCGTTATATTTATAATGAAGATAGTGGGAGTAGATTATTTTGGAATAAGTCAAGAAGTTTCTATAATAATGTTTTTAGATAAAGCTATGGACATTTATATAGTTAGAACTTTAGTAAACTTTGTACTAATTATGGTATATCAATACATAATGGTTTCAATAATAACTAATAAAAAAGTTATAAAGCAAACATTAATTAGTATTCCATTTACATTTTTATTCAACGCTTATGTAAAAATGCCATTATTAAATAGTGGATATACAATAATCATCGAAATATTATATTTATTGATATTATGCTTATTAATAGTAAAAAAACCAACCAAAGAATTTTTTAAAAGATTTTTTAGTATAGTATTTATGAATTTGTTATTCCAGATTGTTTCTAATATAACAAGAAATGATGGATATATTGCGTATGTTACTTCACGATCAATAAATCTTATTTTAAATCTTGATTATTTGATGATGATGCTTATAACATACGAAATATATAAAACGAAAGGAGAAAATGAACTATGCCTGAAATACCTGGTGGAAGTTGGTTTATCTTTGCTAAAGAAGATACACTTAAAGCAATTGCTAAAAAAATTGCATCAAAATTATCTTAATTTTAAAAAGCAAAGTAAAGAAACCAAACTAACAATTATTATTTATTTTATATTAAGTTTAATATGGAATTTATTTACAATATTTATTGTATTACTAATTGCTACACTTAATCATACTTTTATTGAATGTATATTCATATTAACTTCATTCTGGTTATCTAAAAGAGTTTTTGGTAAAGCATTTCATTTATCAAGTATGTTACATTGTTTTATTATATCTAACCTAACCTATTACTTTTTAAATCGAATAACTACACCTCTTGGAATTAGTATATTAGTACCAATTATGCTTGGTGTTGGTTTATCGTATGTAACATCTAAACTTGTTAAGAAAACTTACAAACCTCTTTATAGAGGTATGCCAGAAGATCTATTTGAAGAAACTATATTAAAAGTTGTAGATAAAGATAGTATTAAATACAAAATATGTTATGAATCATACATATTAAATAAAAGTGATTTGTCAATATCATTTAAATATAACTATTCATTAGATAATATTAACAAAATTAAAACTAGAATAAATAATAAAATTAAAAAGCTCAATTAGGGCTTTTTTTATTTTGTACTAATTTGTCCTATTATTAAAAAATATAATTAAACTAGAAGGAGAGAAAATAGATGGAAAAATCACAAAAAGGCAGTGAGCCAATTGTTAGCACAAAAAAGCGATATCTATTCACACTCCTTCTTTTTGTTTAGGAGGAATAATTATGTATAACAATCCATATATGACACCAAATTACATTGCAAATTATGGTCAACAAAGTATGAATGAAAAAATTGATAATCAAATAGCACAATTAAATCAAATGAAAGAACAATTAAAAAATCAACAACCTGCTATAAATCAAACATTTCAATTAGCACCCACAAATAATCATTCTATGAGATATGCAAATACTATTGATGATGTAGCTAAAGAAAATGTATATAATGATACACCATTTTTTAGTAAGGATATGTCAGTTGTGTGGGTAAAGAATACTAAAGGGGAAATTAAGTCTTATGAATTAGTTGAAATAATAAAAAAAGATGAAAAAGATATACAAATAGAAATGCTACAAGCACAAATAAACGAAATGAAAGGAATGATAGAAAATGCAAGGTCAAATGATGAATATACTGATGAACCAAATTCGAGCAAGGAATCCTCAATTATTTCACATGCTAGAACAAGCAAAAAAGAACAATAATAATCCTATGGATTTATTAAAACAAGTAACTCAAAATTATACACCTGAACAAGTTAATGGGTTATTTGAAAGAGCAAGAAAATTTGGCATATCAGATGATATATTAGAACAAGCACAAAAAGAAATTGGTCAAAAATAAAAATATGCTATTTATCAGCATATTTCCATAAATAACCTTTGGCTATTTTTCTACTACTTTTATCATTACAACATTCACTAATATGTGTTGTTTTATAAAAGTTATTAGCTTCTTCTATACTATTCCAAGTTTTTATAAAATTACCATCTAAATCATACTGATTTACTTTTTTAAATAGTGGTGTTTTTAAATTGTGTTTATATGCATGCATCTCATTATCAGAATAAGAACACCACTCCAAGTTATTAATTTTATTATTTAATTTGTTCCCATCAATATGATTAATACATGGTAAATTGCTAGGATTAGGAATAAATGTTTCAGCAACTAATTTATGCACTGTAAATAATTTAGTGCCTTTGTTATATAAGTTTATATAATAATAACCTTTCCCACGAATGACGTTTTGTTTTATTATACCATTTTTGTACTGATTTTTAGTATTTCTAGGTAAACTTTTAATTCTACCAAAATTACTTACTTGATATAATCCTTCGTATTCTTTTATATCTTTCCATATTTCTTGCATAAATGTTCCTTTCTAGTTAGATAAAACAAAAAGACTTATACAAGCACAAGAGTTTATTGTCGAGATAAGTTCTCGTGCTTATATAAATCTTCTTGCTTATCTCGACATATTCATTATAACATATTATGAATATTAAGTCAAAAGATTTATAGAAAGGAAGGAAAATATGAACGGATCACAAGGTATAGTTCCTACTATTGACCTAGCTACTAACAATAACAATGGTTATGCTTATCCAGTTTATCCAATGATGGGTGGATTTGGAAATGGTGGCTTTGGTGGATTCGGCGGAGATGGAGCAATTTGGATTATTTTAATTATCGCTTTACTTGGTGGTTTCAACAACGGAAACAATGGTTTCGGTGGTTGGGGTGGAAACAATGACTTTGCATGGTTATCAAATGGTCAAAAAGACATAATGAATCATACAAGCGATGGTTTCAATTCATTACATTTAAGCAACCAAGTTGAAGGTATTAGAGATGATGTAAATGATATTCAAAATGCAATCTGTAACTCAACTGCAAGTGTAACATCAGCAATAAACAATGGTTTCTATAATAGTGAAATTGCTGCAGCCAATAGACAAATGGCAAATATGAATACTGCTTTTGATTTAAGCAGACAATTTGCTGATTGCTGCTGTGAAAATAGATTAGGTATTGCTAATCTAAACTCTACTATTTTAAGTGAAAATTGCGCTGATAGAGCAGCATTAGCTGATGGATTAAAAGATGTATTAATCAATCAAACTGCTAATACTCAACGTATTTTAGACCAATTATGTAATGACAAAATTGATGCTAAAAACGAAAAGATTGCAGAACTTGAAAGACAATTATCTATGAAAGACTTACAAGCAAGTCAAGTAGCTCAAAACGCATTTATTTCACAAGGTTTTGCTAACGAAGTTGATGCACTATATAACAGATTAGCTAATTGCCCAGTACCATCAACACCAGTTTATGGTAGAACACCTATATTCACTTGCCCTAACAACAATGGTTGTGGCTGTGGATTTAACACAACAAGTCAATTTATTTAATAGCATGAGTTGAATACAACTTACTCGATTACGAGAACTTGCTAATTTAGAGAATAGGCAAGGGCTTATTCTCTTTTATTTATGAAAGGAGAAATAATATGATAGAAACAATTATAAATGAACCATTAGCATTACCAAGCAACGCAAGTCCAGTAACTTTTGATGAAACAACTATTAGAACAAGATGTGCTTCTTGCTGTGGTTGGTTAGATTATTCAAATGGTAATCCTAATTTTAAAATATTTGGAAATGGATACACAGGTTATTATGATGTAGAATTTAGTGCTTCTGTAAGTACTGCAGATGCAGGAGTTGTAGCAATAGGTTTATTCCAAGATGGTGTATTAATTCCTGATACAGTTAGAGCCGTAACAATTGCAGCAGCAGATGATTATGAAACTATATCATTTGATAAAAAGTTAAGAGTATGCCCTCGTGGAACTACTAATATATCAGTACAAAGTGTACCAAGTGTAGTAACACCAACTACACCTACAACACCAATATCAACTACACAAGCAATTATAACTAATGCTACATTTAGTATTTCAAGAATTTAATGAGAAATAATTTAGATATAACTTCATTAGTATTGCAATTATATAGTGTTATTTTGTTGTTACAAGACTATAATAATCGAGATCTAATGCAAGAATTACAAAATCAAGACTTAAATTATTTTGAAAAAATTATTAAAAATCAAGAAGAAATATTAACTCTTTTAAGAAAGGAGGATAAATAATGGAAGAACAATTAAAAACTAAAATTGAAGAACAAATAAAAAATGTACTTGAACAAGATATAAATATGAATAACATAGAATATTTATACAAGTTAAGTAAAATAAAACATATGATGAAGGAGGATGAAAATATGAATTATGGAAATTATGGCCGTAGACCAGGATATGATAGTTATGGAAGATATGGAGAATATGGAAACTATGGAAACTATGGAGATAGCTATGGTAATTATGGAGATAGCTATGGTCGTAGAGGCAGAGATATGAAATATCGTGGGGAAGAAGAAATAGATAGAATGGCTGGAGATTATGGAAGATATATGGACTCTCGTAATAGATATGGTGCTGGTGAAGAATCTGATAAAAGTTTTCATTATATGATAAAATCGTTAGAAGATTTTATAAAAGTATTATATGAAGAAGCAACAGAACCACAACAAAAACAAATGCTTAATGAAACATTACAAAGAAGTATGAGATAATGTATAAGTATTATAATGCTAATGCTTTAAATAGATATGAAGATGACTGCGTTATTAGAGCAATAAGTTGTGCTACTAACAAATCATGGGATTATGTTTATGATTATTTAAGTGATATAGCACAATACGAAGGTACATTATTAGACAAAAGGGAATTTGTAAGAAAATATCTAGATAGAACCTATCAAAGGTTAGATGGATTACATGGATCAGTGGGATATGTTTCTTCGTTATTTCCTGATAATACTTTATTAATTACAATGCGAGGTCATATAGTATGTTCAAAAAATGGAGTCATATATGATACATTTGATTGTAGAGATAGAGAAGTCGAAAATGTATGGTTAGTTAAATAGAGTTGCAAATAGCACTCTATTTTTTATTTTTATAGGGCAAATTTCAACGAAACATAAAAAGTAGTATAAATATACTACTTTCTTTTAATTTGTCTTAAAATGGCATTTATTAAAGAATTTCTAAATCTTCTCTTTTATACCAAGCAACTGCACCTTCATCATCATATACACAATATGGGTATGGTCTTTCTAACATTGGATCTAATCCTATATAACCTTCGTATCTATATCTACACATAGGACTTTCTCCATAAGAAGTTCCATAACCATCTCCTATAACTCTTACTTTTGTGCCTTTTACTATTTCTGGTTCAGGTTTAGGTTCTTCATATAATTTAAGATTTCTTTCATCTACCCAACCTTCTTGGTTTCCTACATTATATGGTTTTGTAGCATTTGGATCATTATTAACTATTCCTATTGTAGTTACATAATCATTTTTCATTTGTCCTTTACCATTTCCATAACTATCTGCATATAAATGTCCATTTAAAACTACTTTATTTCCTACTTCAAATTTTCTAGTTACTGGTGTAGGTGTTGGTGGTTCTGGTGCTTCATATTCAATAAAATTACTAAATCCATGTGAAGTCCAATTATATACATGTCCTCCATTATGTGTTCTTTCTCCGTTCATACCAATATCTGATACTAATACTTTATTTTCCCATGCAGCAGTAGCTTCTATTACTTTTCTATCTCCTGCATATATTCCTATATGTCCTGGCATATATACAAATTCTCCTACTTGAATATTTGTAAAATCATTTGATTTATCATGACAATAACTATTAAACATAGTATCACAATCTACATCAGGTACACCATTGCTTTCATATATTGCTCCACCACGATATTGTGAATAATCAAAATTAAATCCCCATAGAATTGATTTAATTAAGCCACCACAATCAAATAAAAATGTGTTACCATCATGTTGTCCAACTCCACCACCCATATATCTTGTTGGTGTTTCATTTGCTATTCTTCTAGCAGTATTCATAAAATCATTGCATTTCATATTTCATTCTCCTCCTTTATTTTCTTTCTTTGCAAAGTAAAATGTATAAACCATTGTTACATATACTAGAAAGTCTTTACCATCAATTTTATTAGCAAAAAAGCCATAAATTAATGCTACTGTAATTCCTAATGTGATTATAGATTTCAAGTCAATAAGTTTTGCTATTCTTTCTTTCATACTATACCTCCTATTTATATTATATCATTTCAAAAAAAAAGTAGCAAATTATTGCTACTATAATGTTTTTAAGAATGAGCCTGATACTACTATTCTTTTTATATTACTTGTTACAATATATACATTTATTTTACCATTTGAAGTAATTAATATAGGTACTGATATTGGTGTATTCCAACCGCTTCCACAGCCGAATGCAGACAAGTATCTTTCTCCATTAGGATAATAACCACTAGGTAACTGTGCTATTTCTACCCAAGAGCCTGTTGAATAACTACTATCATTAAATACATTTAAGTTAATATTGATTTCATCTCCACGAGCAAAGCAACCTTGAACATTTAATGTATATGAACTTGTTACATTTAATTTTTCTATTGTACTATCAAAATTCTTATACGGTGTATATGGCGTTGCTTCAGAACCTACTTCAATTTGAATACTATCTAATGCTTGTTGTTCAGTAATAGTTGCTTGTGCTGTTTGAAAATATCTCATAACTAAATATTTTGCATTAGCATCTGTTGTTATTGTTTTTAATGTATTTGAAACTCCACTAACCGATGTATTTAATGCAGGTAATGATGATGTATAACCTATTGCATAAGCACCTGTTGTATTTGGAATTGTTATTGTATAAGTAGTATTCGGTTTACAAGGTATATATAATGTTCGGTTTGAACTATTACTTGTTATTGTTTGTGTACTCTCGTTAAAATAAGCATTTAATTTATTTACATTATTTTTATTAAATAAATTCTTACAATTAATATCATCTACTACTATACTACCCATAGGTTTAGTACCTAATAATTTATCTTCATTTTCTTTGATTCTATCATCATTATCTTTGATTCCTGCATCCATTTTATTCAAATTAGTTGCATTTCTTGGTGTGTTTGTACTTGGCAAATCTTCCCAATTAACTCTTGTATATGCCATTATTTATCACTCTCCTTTTTTGCTTTTGTTTTTTAAACTTTCAGCATATTTTTCCATTTCTTTATTATCAGTTATCTCTAATTGATCGTATAGATTTGTTAATATTACTTTTAATACAAATGCAGGAAGTCCTGAACTATTAATGGCTTTAACCATTTCTTGTTCAGCTTCTTGCACTTTTATTGTAAACGGTTTTTCCATTTCTTGTTCAGCTTCTTGCACTTTTATTGTAAACGGTTTTTCCATTTTTTGCACCTCCTATACTAACCATGGCAATTCACCATATCCTGCAATGTTAGTTCCTACATAAACTACAAATCCATTTACTACTGCTATATAATATTCATATTGTCCACCTGGTCCTTGTCCTATTACTGACATTTTACCAGTTCTACAAGAATAATAACTATTATAATAGTCATAATTTCTAGTTTTTAATGAACCACCTATCATTTCTATTGATATTTTACCATTTCCAGGATCATTTTGGCTAGTACCTGTTACAAATACTATACCACCACCATTTTGTGCTACATTTAATGCACTGGCGTAAGGGTGTGTACTAACTCTTGTTGATAAGAAGCCACCACCACTTGTAGATAATTGTGTACCTCCACTTGAATTAACAGAAAAATAATTATTAATGTTTATACTACCACCAGTGATATTTCCTAAATTACCTGATATAGCACTTAAATTAGAAATGTTTAATTTACTAGCATTAATTGAATTACCAGCAATTCTATCCGCATTTAATGTACCTGTTGTAATTTTATCTGCTGATAAGTTAGGTATTCTTGCACTATCTAATGTTCCACTTGTTATTCTCGCAGCTGCTATTTGTAATAATCCATTAGATATAGTACAACCACCTATTGAGCCAGAAGTCGCATTAACATATCCTGATATACTAACATTCCCACTTGAATCAACTTTAAAGTTTTTAGTATCTATTGAACCATTAGACAAATCTATTTTAGTTCCACTTGTATTTGCTACATAATTAGTAGATTGTATATTTCCAGATTTAATATTAGTGGCATTTAAATTTGTTACATTTACTAAACTTGCATCTATCGTACCAGTTTTTATGTTAGAACCATTTATTATAGTACTACCACTATTACTTAAATCAGTAAATTTAACTAAACCACTTAATGTTATATTAGCATCTTTACTATCTAATTCATTACCATTAGCATCTCTTAATTTAATTGTAATACCACATTGTGTTCCGCTTACTTGTTCTTCTGTTGTTAATTCTATTGTATGTGGTAATACGTTTACAGTAGCATTTAATTTAGTTCGTGTTACAAATTGATCCACATATACATTGTTAGACATTAATCTAGCAAAAATATATCCTGTTGCATAACCTAATAATTCTATATCATAATCACCTAATGTTAATTCTATCTCTGGGTATGGGTAGTTTGTTACTTCAGTTTCTTCTAATAAACCTACTGAACCATCAGCATTATACTTACATTTTTTAGTTACTTTGCATATTTGATTTCCATAATCCATTTCAAATAAATCATAATTATCAGAATCGTAATATAGTAAGTCATCAGGTATTTCATAATCTATATGCGTAGTTTCAGTTGTATTAGTAAATCTTAATATTTTGATTTTTGAATAATCGTTTTGTGGATAATCATTATGTGGATAATCATAACCTATGTTTTCGCCTATTGGATGAATACTAATATTTACAGGTTCTGATAAAGGCACATTGGTAAAACTTACCTTTGCATCATTACTTTCATCTGTTTGTGTAATATCTGCAATATCTCCTATTTCACCTTCAACTCTTGCTATTTCACCAGAAGTATATCTATTTGCACTTAATAGTACTTGCCCTTCTCTAATTTCAGCTCTACCTTCTGATTCACTTATCGCTCTTGTATAATCGTTTGTTATTTTAGTTGTTGCACTTGATACACTTAATTCAATACTATTGTTTGTTGTTTTTACTAATACCTTACAAACATAATTTGCAGTTATAAACTCATTAAAACTATCTATTATAGCTTTTGCATCATATACATAGTTATCATTTGAGTATTCACTAGATATTACCCATTCAGCTAAGTTTAAATTACCACTTTCTCTTGCTACTATACATCTATAAATATCTCCATTACTTTTAATCCACATATCACCTACTTCGTATGGTGGTATAGGATCTACTACAAATATATTTCTTAATCCATCTTGTGTATCTGGATTAGAATTAGCAAGTGCCATAGCTTGATTTACATCACTATCTAGTATTTGTTGCCATAAATATTCTTCGTTACCATATATAAATTGATATGTATTACCGTTTGTTTTATCATAATATAAATCTCCTATATGGTTATTTTTTAGTGTGTCAGTATCCCAAGCGTTTGCAGGTTCATTTTCTAATGTAGGAATACCAGTGAAGAACCAAGTAGATATTTTACCATCTACCTGGTTTTCAGTGTTATTTAAACCTTTTAGTACTCCATCTATAAAATTATATAGAATATTCTCAGTTTTATCTAAACCATCTTTATTTTCGTTTATTTTTCTTCTATCTTTTACTAAACTACTCAAATCAAATCTTCTTATGACATCTTCGGCTGTTATTGCTTTTGGTAGGTCGTTTCTCATTTACTATACACCCTCCCATCTCTTATTACAAAACCTAATTGTCCTAAAATAGTTTGTTTATCTTCTTTACTTAGATTTTGTGAATTGATATATTTAATTATTTCACTATCATATTGTGTAAAACTCTTATAATATTGTTTTATTAACATCGCCTTTTGTGGAATATTTAAATTAAGTGAATTAATATATTTAATTGTTTCTTGTTTATCATTTGTTGTATTATCTTTTATTTCAGTTATTTTATTTTTATATTGAGTATATTTATCATAAGAAGTTATTTGTTTAATAGTTTTGTATTTATCTGGATTAGTATAAGCATAATCATATTCACCTTTATTTGCATAATATGTACTAGGACTAACGCCAAATTCTGATTTTAATGTATTTAATTTATCTAATGTTTTGTTTTCATAAGATACATTTATACTATCAAAATATTCTTTATTTGCTTTTGCTCTTGCATAATCATATACATTGTCTATCATTTTTGCTTTTTCTTCATCTGATACATTTTTATAAGAACTAGAATTAATTAAACTATTTAATGTAGAATTAGCTGCTGTTCCATAAGTCTTTTTATATTTTGTATATTCATTTGCTGACATTCTATAAGTCTCATCACCGTATTTTACATAAGCATAAGGTATTCCAGGTATTACACCATTTTCCCCAGTTTCATTATACACCCTTTTAATTTCTTTGTCTAAATTTGAAGTTATATTCTTAGTTGTTGAATATGGTGCTAAGAAACTTTCGTACGCTCTTTGAATAATATTATCTGCTTGTTCTTTTTCATTTCCCCAAATATCAGTAGCAACTTCTAATTGTTGTCTTAATCCAGGTAATTTATACATAACGCTTCTTAATGTTTGTTCTCCAAACTTATATGTACTATTTGCAGATGCTTTAGTACTTCTTTTTTTATCATCTATTGTTGAAGCAAATTGACTAAATAATGTTGGGAAGAATTGTCCTACATAGTTTTGTGCTACACTTTCTAAAGAACCTTTAATTTTATCTACTCCACTTCCGTAAGAAGTTAAAGCATTAGTTAATCCTTGCATAAATGACATTTCATTTAATGGATCTAAAGTCTTAGCAAGGGTATCAGATACTACATTCATATCCCATTCTTCTTTACCTTCTAATTGTTCATAAGCATTTGCACCTACAAGTAATGGCATAGCTACTGGAGATAACCAAGAAATTGAATAAGATTTATCTCCTATTTTTAATGAATATTGATTTTCTCCTAGTTGTGAATCATATTTACCTTCTTTATCATCATCTCCACTACCATTTAATTTTCCTGCTTTTGCAAGTGCATATCCTAATAATGCAAGTGAAGTACCGGTTAAACCTTGTGATAAGTTATCTATGAATTGACTTGCTTCCATATTTCCTTGTTTAACTTGATATATATCGTAAGAGATAGCTTTAATTAATCCTAAAGGTGAATATTTAACTCCTGCTTTTGCTACATTTATAGGTGTTTTCTTAAATGGCATTGTTGCTTCAATAAATAATCTTGCTGCTTTATTATTTTTTTCTAAACTATTAACAGCACTTGCTAATTTACTATATTGTCTAAATGTAGCTATTTCTGCTTGTTCAATAGCGTATATTTTAGCCTTTTCAACCACTTCTGGATTGTTTTTTATATCTTCTAATGTATTTATACCATTAGCAGTTAAATACTCTTGTAGAGTGTTTTTAAATGCCATTTTACTAAAGAACCAGTCTTCAGCTTCTAGAGCATTGCTATTAAAATCACTTATTTTTTCTAATGTTTTATTTTTGAAAATTTGTTTTTTAGCTTCTAATGTGGTTTTTTCATTATATTTTGCTTCTCCTGTAATTATATCTTTCATTTCATTTGCTGTTTTATTAGCATAATTTTGAATTTCAGTACTTGCTTGTTTCCAAGTTTTAGTTCTATTTGCTATTGGTAATACTGATTCTAATGTTCTTGCCATAGCATTTTTAACTTTAATTGTACCATTCATAGCAACATTGGATACTATGTTTCTTATATGTGTCTTTGGATTTCCTAACATTGCTAAATATCTCCAAGCATTTACTTTTTCACCAGTAGTAGTTTTCATTTGATTTGCGATTTCTTGTTTAAATTGTTCTACCCTGTTATTTAAGTCTTGTTGGTCATAAGTTCCATCACTCTTATAAGCATCTAATATGTTTTTTGCCATCTTTGGTGTTATTTCTACATCTTTGAATGAATTTTCTCCACGAACTTTGGCTCTTTGTACTAATTTAGTGTACATTTTTAATTGACCTTCAGGGGTTAATTTTTGAATTATTGATAACGCTTGAGTAGCTTGTCCTAAATCAGTACCTACTATTGCTGTATCCATTATTAAGTCTTGTACTGTTTCTACATCTCCTCGTTTTGCTGCTTCTTGTATCATTCTTTGCATTAAAGCAACATCACTAGCACTTGGTAATTTTTCATCATTAATTAATTGTTTTACCCTATCTAATGATTTATCATATCCTAATGTATCTATTGTATTATTTGCTTTATCTAATGAACTCTTATTTGTTTGTACTACATAATTGATTTTTTGTGGATCTAAATCTTCTATTAATACTTTACCTTTTAAAGCATCACTTTCTGTTAAAGTTTTTACTAAACCTCTACTCTTTGTAATATTATTTATTTCGTTTGCTATTTCACTAGCATTTGTTTGTTCTTTAACCATAGGTAATGTTTTTGATTTAGGTAAGTTCGGTTTTTCCTCTTTTATAGGATATCCTATACCATTTTCATCATATTCAGCATTTATAAAATCATCTTGTGTGTAATTAGTTAAATCTATTGCTTCAGATTTCCTTTTTTGAACATTTTTCCTTAATTTGTCTAAATCAAAATTATTTATTACATTTGTTGCATTTTCAATAGCGTCTTTTTGACTTTTATAATTTGCCCTATCTAAAGCAAAATTGCTTTTTAAATCTACAACATGCCAGTTACCACTCAAATCTTTATATATTCCAACTTCTACACCATTTATATTTTTTAAATCACCTTTTACTTGTATAAGAACCGTTTTATCACCATAACCAAGTAAGGTATTAAATGATGTTCCTTTGACATTTTCATCTTGAACTTGAACTTTAGTTTGTTGGTATAAATCGGCTAATTCTTCTGTTATTTTTTTAGTTTCTGTTTTAGGTAATTTAACTTCTTTAGTAGGTAATTTTATATCCTTTAATTTAGTTTTAGTTCCTTCTGGTTGAATAGTTGTATCTTTCCATTTATCCCATTCTTTACTTTCTTTTGAATATCTTATATCATCATCTGTTGTTGGATTAGTATTGTCTACATTTTTTATTTGATTAGGTTCAAACACAACATATGTATCACCATTTATTACTCCATCATAGCCATTATCTTGAAGAATATTTCTTACAACTCTACCTTTTTGTTTATTAGTTAATGTACTCCAGTCAATTATTAAAGAAATATCATCTTTAAATCTGTTTTCAAAATCTTCATAAAATGTAGGTGCAAATGTAACACTTCCATCTTTGTTTATTGTATCAGCAGAAGGTATATATGGATTAGTCATATTTAAATATGTTTCATATACATTTCCTTTACTTTTTGCATAATCTTGTGCAGTTTCTGAATATGGTGTGAAATAAAACCCAGAACCATAATATGTACCATTATTCCCAGCTTTATCCCTATCAAATACAGTGAATTTCTCATTTTCTGGTAGTCCTACATTAGCTTCAGTTCTATGATACATAACCATTAAGTTTCCATCTCTATCAACAACTTTACTATCTTTAAAGAATTCTTGTTGTTGTTTACTTAATGTTCTGCCTTGATTGTCTTTTGTGATTTGATTACCTTGAGTTTGCTTATTAATATATTCTTGTGCTTTATTTTTTGAATAATCAATAATTTGCTTTGGATTCTTTACTATATATTCATTATCAGGCATTTCTATAGCCCAATAATCTTTAAATAATTCTTCTTCAGTCTTATTAGTATTTCTATATTCCTCTAAAGACATTATTTTATTATTAGGTATAATAAATTGTGCTATTTGTTTTCCATATTCATTAGCAATACTTTTATTTGGAGTTATGTAAAAATAATCCCCATAATTTCTATCCATAGTTTGTTCATTAAAATCCATTATTTTAAAATCATCATAATTATACAATGAATCAGTTCCATGATAAAATGATGTTTCATTTGAATTTGCTGGTACATTAAAATTATAAGTGTAATATTTGAATAAAAGTTCTTTTGATAAATCTTCGTTATTTTTTGTTATATCTTTTGCAAAATCATAGTAATTGTTATATGTTCTTCCATCAGATAATACAATTTTATCTTGTTGATTGTCATTATTAATATCACTTACTTTATACTTAGTACTTGCCGTTTCATTGTTCTTATATTCTTGTCTATAAGCATTTTCAAAGTTATTCTTTATATTTTGCCAATATAGTTTTTCACTTCTTACTTGACCTTTATTTATAATTGAATTTAATTTACTTACTACCCAATTATAAATTGATTTTGCTATACTAGGTTTTGAGTTTACTAAATTATCAATAAATTCTTGATTTCCCAGTTTTCTTCCTAAGACATCTGCTACTACTTCTTCATCTATTAATGAGTTAAATTCAGCACTATTTACATCATACATATCTTTATATGTATCTATTAAACTTTGTCTTGCTTCATTATATCCATCTAATTGACTTACATAATCTAATATTTCAGTTGGATTTAGTGTTGTATTGGCAGAAGATAGAATATCATGTGTTAATTCGTGTACTGCTACTTCTTCTACTATTGTATCTAATGAAGCATTTGGATTAAATATTACTTGTCTATTTCCATTTGCATCTTTACTCCATAAAGCATTTACACTATTATCTTTGAACTTTGTAGCATCCCATCTTGATTCAATATTTCTATTATCCATTAATTGTTGTACATTACTTTGTGTTTCTGGTTTAATATTGTATTTAGATGCACTTTCTTGTAATGTCATACCTTCTGTACTTGCCATAGGTAGTTTAAATTGATTTAATTCTTGTTCTAAACCACTTATTTTAGTTGCATATTCTTGTTTTAGTTTATTATCAGTAGTTGCTTGTTGTTCTTGTTTTAATTCTTCTATATTATTAGAAATGCTTTGTTCAGTTCTTGTACCAGGTAGTTTTGCTTGTGTAGCCTTTTTTGTAGCATTTTCTTTTACTGCTGTTCTTATGTCAGATGGTAATCTTACACCTTGCATAACACCAGCACTTAACGCACCAGCTACAAAGTCTTCTAAATAATTTTGATCTTGATATAATTTCTTTATTTCTTTATCGTTTGCATAAGTTAATTTTTGTGCTAAAGGTTGTAGTAAATCACTTGCTAATTCTTCTACGCCTTCACCAACCATATCTAAACCATATTCAGTAAGTTTCTTTGCTACTGCATTAGACATTTTTTTAGTTAATTTTGTTTTTATAGCATCATCTAAAGCACCTTTACCTAATACACCACCAATACCAGCAAACATCTTTTCAGTAGCAGTTTCTATTGCTGAATCCATTAATGCGTATGAAGTGGCTTGTCCTCTATTAGCACCTTGATTATACGCTTCTTCAAGTCCTCCACCAAAAGATTGAACTCCCATAACACCTAAACCTACATTTTCAGCAAGTTTAGTTCCTGCACCCATACCAGAACCAATAGCAATACTAGGTAACATTTGACCAATTGATTTTGCAACTGCACCACCTAGATTTTCTTCTTTAATTAATGAATCTTTATCTAAGACATTTTGATTAAAGTTTTTATCTCCACTTAAAGTATTGACTAAGTTTCTAGTTGCATCTTCTTTAATTATGTCTTTTGTTATAGCTTGATGCTCTTTTAATTTATCTGGATTAAACCAATAATATGGGTTCACTTTAGATGAACCAACTTGTAATAATGTATCGCCTATTCCTTCAATACCTTTTAATACACCTTGTCCTAAATAGTTTGTTCCAGCTAATATTGTTTTACCTGTGGTTTTTAATAACCCAGCTTTAGGCGTTTTTGTTATTTCTTTTCTAGGATATAATTCATTATATTCATCCATTGAATATACTTTTTGATCTTTTGTATTATATTCATCCATTGAATATATTTTCATTATTTATTTCCTCCTCTCGGATTATCTTTTTACTCGATCTCCCCACCATTGAGTAGTTCCAGTTTCTTCCATTGCTTTATAATAATCAGTAATATCTATTAAATTACCACTTGTATCTTGTGCATAATATTTACCATTTTTTGTTAATACTCTATTATTTGATATTCCTGATGGAATACTATTAACAAATATTGCATTTAATGGTAAACTAGCTTCTCCATAAGAATTAGTTATTTCTTCTCCTGAACCATCACTTAATGAATAACCACCATTTGAAGAATTAGATTTTGATAAAGCATATTGTCTTTCCCATTGGTCTTTTTGTTTTTGATAAGCCATTTCTGCTTCCCATTGTCTTATTGCTTCTTGTCTTGCTTTTTCATTTTGAATATTTTGATATTCTGTTTGATATCTATTAAAGTAATCAGCATCTATATCTCTACCAGTATTAAATTGATTTTGTTGTAAATCACCTTTTTTATTATAATAACTTTCACTATATTGTAATTGTAATTCTAATTTTTTTAGTGCGTTTTGAGCTTTACTTACATCATTATTTAATCTTGCTGCATTTATATCATTATCATATTGTGTAATAGCATCTTGTAATACTTTGTTTGCACTTGCTAATCTATTTTGATAAGTGTTATAACCACCTAATCTTGTAGTTTCACTTACTCCTGATGTTGCTAAACCTTGACTTGCTAAACTTTCTGCTTGTTTTCCATAAGGGTTTATAAAGGCATTATAATCATTTCTAGCCTTACTTTGTTCTGTACGGGCATTTTGCTTAGCAATATCTTTTTGTTGTTCTATAAGGTTAGTACTATATTCTAATTGCTTATTTAATATGTCATTTTGTGTTGTTTCATATTGATTGGCATAATCTTGTTGTTGATTATATAAGTTTTGTGCATCACTTAATAATCCACTATATAAAGCATCATTTTTTTCTAATTGTGCTTTTTTTTGTGCTTCTATATTAGTTAATCTTTCATCCATTAACAATTCCTCCTATCTTTTAATATATCCAGCTACAAAACCTTGTAATGTACATGAGAATATACCAAACGGTTTAGTAGAACTGAATTTAATTTGAATATTTTTAAACTTCTTGTCTTTTATCCTATATGCCACATAACCTTTAGAATCATCAAAGACTTTCTTTTCTTTTAATGTTCCATCTACAATAGTATCTATATGTAATGAATCATTGTTCATAACTACTAAATTAGCAACATTTCCTCTTTTATTCGTTGTTTTTGTGTATGAAGGATAATCAAAATCATCTTTTGCAGTTGTCCATACACTTTGTATATCATAATGTCCTACTGGTTCACCATTTATTTCATCAGTAGTTTCATCTATTGTACCACTTAATTTATATATATCTCCTTCTGTATTACCTAAATACAATTCGCCACGATATTCTTTAATAAATGTTATTGAATTTGGCAATTCCCAATAAAACCACTCATATTCAGTACTATTTATATTTGTCCTAGCCATTGACCTACTATCTGCTAAATATACATTAGAACCTATTAAACACATTAAATATCCTTTGTATTCTGCTAATTTAACATCTTTATATCCACTTTCTTGCAACATTTTTGCATCTACAAAGCTACTTCTATGTTGTAATATTTGTTCACTATATAATGCAGTATTTTGTATTCCCTCTAATCCTTTATTTGAGAAGAATACTACATCATCATTAAAGTTAATTCCTGTTGATACACAACCTAGACTTATAGAACCATTTACGCTTGGATAAATCTTTCCATAAGTAGAATCATAAGTTGGTGTCATATAATATAAACTACTTGCATTTTGGTTCATTTCTTTAATTACCCATAATACATTGTTTCCAGGTACTATTGCTTTTATTAATGAATTATCTAATCCACATTCATAATATGCAGTATCTCTTACATATCTAGGATCATTTAATTCAGTATGAAATACTGCACCAGGATAATCTGGATTACCACTAAAGAATATTCTATTATCTAATTCCGCTATTAAAGTACAATTTAATATTCTTTCTCTATAATTAGGTATTGTTTTACTAAATGTTATTATTACTTCAGTATCTCTTGTTGGTGCTGTATTAAAAGTAATAGTTCCATCTGTTCTATTTGCTACAAAATCTATATTTTCTATCTTTTCTACTCCACCAACATTAGCAGTTATTAATCCGCTTGAAGCTGCACTATCTAATCCTTGAGTATCTAGTACATAAACTGTTGAAGTTCCATCTGCTATGAATACATTTTTCCTTTTAGCAGTTAAGCAATTTACATCTTGATATACTAAATCAGTATCAGTTGTTTCATCTATACTTGTTGAACCATCTGGGTTTTTAACATAAGAAGTTTGTGGTATAGTTCCTTCTACTTCTTTTAAAGTTGTTCCATCGTATTCTAAATAATTAATACCGTCTATAATGAATAGTTTTTTATTAAATACAAACGATTTACTTTCAATTATATTCATACCAGTAAACAATTCAGTAGTAACTGCTGGTGTAGTAGGATAGTTAGTCCATCTTAACAACTTAGTACCACTATGTATTAAAACATGTGTAGTATTGTTTATTTCATAGAAAAATAGACCTAATATTTTGTTGTTGAAATTATCTAACAACTCCATACCAGGTCTTGTTTGAATGCTATCGTTGTCCTCATAATTTTTCCACATATTTTTAGCATTTGGGCTACGAAACAATGATACTTTGTTATTAGAAAAGTCAACTCCTCTAAAATTGCCATATTTCCTTGTTATTAAATCAGTTAAACTTGACATTAAATATCAACTCCTCCATCAATATAAATCATTCCAGATGTTTTTCTTGTATCAATAGAGTTTTTTCTTGATTCGTATTCTTCTCTAAAATATCTACCATATCCACTTATCATATCCATTTTAAGTAAATCTGCTGCTATTCCATAAGGCATTATTTCTAATAGTACAGGATCTAATTCAAATTCAAATGATTCATCATAAGTTGTTTCATTTTCTGGGTTTAATTCTACTTCTGTTGGTAACTTATAATAATAAATATCTACTGTGCCTTCATAATCATCATCTAACAATATTGTGTTTTCATCCGGCATTGTATATGTGCCTTCAGGTGTTAATATGATATTTTTAACTTGATAACAATTTTCTATATCTTCATTTACTACTATTTCTTTAGAAGTGATAGAAGTTATTTCTTTAGTAAACTTAGCATTTATTTTACGATATTTCATTAAATCCATTTGTATTTGGTTTACTACACCATTAATTTTATTTAAAACATCTTCATCTTCTGCTAGTCCTGTTACTTCAGGATAATATTCTTCAATTAGACTAAATGTCTTTTGTTTCATATCTTTTAGTGTCATATTATACCTCCTTTGGATTCATATCTGTATTATCTTTGTAAATATGTTTTATTTCTTTTATTTCAGCTTCCAAATCTTTCATTTTATATACTGGTACATTTGGTATTATGTAACCATCTAACTCGTTCCAAATTAAAATTGTGCCTTCTGGTATTTCTTGTGTTAAAACACTATTTTCAGTACTTTTTATATTATTGTATTCATTTTCTCTTTTAATTTCAGTTGTAAGTACTAAATCCTTTAATGTTTGATGGACTGTTTTATCATCGTTATATTCATCAAATTCAGTGTCTTTTGTAATAGTTCTACCATAGTGTTGTTTTAAACTTGGTCTTACAATAAATAATTCGTTGTTTTTCATACTTTTCTTCCTTTCTAGGCCGTGTTTTTAGGAGTTGCACCTAATTATACTCTTAACACGAGATAAGGGCTTATACGCCCTTAAAATTACATAGCTGTTTTCATTACATAAATTTCATCTGGTCTAACGATTTTAGCACCAAATACATATAATCCTTTTAATGCATCTTGGAATGCAGATTCTGGTCTATATGCTTCTACTTTATCAATTTGTTCAGCAAATGCAATTGCATGACTTGTTCTTAATACATTGTAATATGTATCATCAGCAGAACCAGTACCAACTTTACCAGTAGGTAATAAGTTTTCAACACATACATAAGCATTGTTGATTTTTCCTACTGCACCTTTCTTAAGGATTTCAGGATTATCAGTTGATAATTCAGTTAATGCTTGTCTATAAGTAGTAAATACAGCAGGTGCTACTTCTAAGTAAAGTGGATCGTTTACACGAACATTCTTTTCATATAAGTAAGTGAATCCTGCTTCTACTGAAGCCATAGCATTAGCTTTAGTTAATGAAATAACTGAACTAGATTGTCCAATTGGATTAGTAGCATCTTCTACTGCTGCTTCAATTATAGCTGCAACATATTTATCTCCTTCTTCAGCTAATCCTAATGCTGCTTGTCTTGAAGCATCTTCCATTAATCCTGGAACTGATTGTGCTTTATCAATATCTTCTACTTCAAAGTTGAAATATCTGTATTGATTTAATTGTAAAGTTTGTGCTGCATCAGTTAAACCTTCTAAAGTAATTGCATTACCTGGAACATAAGTTCTAATAGTAGGTCTAGTTACACTTAAGATTTTTACCTCCTTAGCGTTTTTTGTGTCTTTTTCATATTGGAAATCACAGTGATTTCTTAATGAAGTTATAGTTTTTAATTCTTTTTGAATTGATTTACTCCAAATTGTTTGTTGGAAATTTGTTACTGCCATTATTAATCATCTCTCTTTCTTTCTATTTTTACCAAGAATTAATCAAAATAGCCACCTTTGTAATTCTTTGTTTGTGATTTTCTTACTGCTTCCCATATCTTCGGATCATCTAATTGTTCATCCGTTAATTTTGCAATTTCTTCATCAGTGTAATAATCTTTAACAAGACTTACATCACTATTTTTCATACTTCCTGGATTTTCTTTGACAGTTTTTTTATTGTTTTTTGAAACATACATTTCATATATTTCTTTCATTGGTACATTAGAATTAAATTTACTTTTAAAATCTACAAATGATTTATCTTTTAGTAAATCTTCACTTGCACCTATTTTTAAAAGTTCTTCTTTATTTTTATCCTCAGTTAATCTCTCACATAAGGTATTAAAAATAATTTTTTCGCTTTCATTAAGGTTGTTATAACCTATATTTGCTAATCTATTTGCTTCTTTATTCATTTCTTCTGTTCCTGATTCAATAATTAAATTAGCATTATATTTAGCAATTGCTTCTATTTCCCCAGAACTTAATCCTGGTTTAATTGCTTCTGGTAGTTTTACCCCTTCAGCTTCGTAATACTCTCTTAATTTAGCATTTGTATCATCGCCATCTTTAAGATTTAAAGTAGTTCTTAATACATTTTCAGTATCACGATACTTAGATAATTCCTTTTGATGTTTTTTGTCCTCTCTATCAAGTCTTGTTTTAAGCATACTATTGTATTCTTCTTGATATTCAGGGTTTTCTCTAAGTAAATCTCTAAGTGTTTTTTTAACTTCTGTTGTTTCATTATCAGTAGATGTCGCATTGACTTCTCCTGCATCTGTGGTATCAGTTAATTCTATACCTTCCTCATTTTCTTCTGTTGTTTGAGTTTCAACATTTTCAGTTTCGTTAGTTTGTTCTAACATTTCATTTTCTTCCATTTTTCCTCCTCCGTTTCAAGTCCGTCGACCATCTCTTGATAGCAGTTTTATGTCTTACACATGGTTTGGACATTTTATTAATAAAGCAATTATACTGCTTGATTAATCATATTTGCTCCAGCACTTGCTATTTGCTCTATCTCACTTTGATTTTGCATTTGCATTTGTGCTTGATTTTGCATAGCTTGTGCTTGTTGCTCAATAGCATCAATTTGTTGTTGTGCTTCTTTTCTCTTTTTAAGTATATTTTCTAGTTTTACCTTAGGCATAACTGAATCTGCATCTAAACTATCAACATATTCTTCAAATGTTATTTTTCCACTTGTAAACATATTTTCTAATGATAATTCTTGTGCATACTTATCAAAAGCACCTTTTGGTGTAATATCTACTTTAACACTTGTACTTAAAGCGTTTAATATGTAAACTGGTACTTCTACTAATTCGTATTGTATTTCTCCATTAATGTTTGGAACTTCTTGCTCTATTACTAAACCATTTACGGCATTTACTTTCCACATATCAAACCATATTCTCGCTATATCTTCTATAAAACTCTTAAGACCTATTAATTGGTCATTTAATGGTTGTTGTTGTGCGTTTTGTACTGCTAAGATAGCTCTACCACTTGCACTCTCTGGATTTATATTACCAGTTGTTGCATCACCAGCGTTGTTTAAGTCTTTTGATAATGTAATTAATTCATTTTGTAATTTTTCACTATCTGGTCCCATTTGTCCAGGTGTTGTATTCATAAATACATCAGACGCTTTTAAATTGCCTTTATCTTTAAATCTAATTGTTGCACCAACTCTATTTACAGCATCCATATTTTGTATTGAATCTTCATTTACTACTTTTTGTGGATAACTTATATTCTTTGTTGTTAATGCCCTTCTCATAGCAGTTTTGTTTGTTTCTAATTGGTTAGGTATAAGTTGTCTTACTTCTCCTATACCTCTTGCATTACCTTCTTGGTCTTCCCAATTGAAGTGTGAGAATGGATACAATGTATTACCCATATCTTTTTCTTTTTTAATTTCACAATATTTAGTAGATTGAGTAAAATGTATTGTTCCATTTTTTCTAAAGAACTTAGTTACTAACCAACATTTATCGTGAACTTCATCTTTTCCACTATCACCTGCTATTGTTTGTGTATCGTTGTCTGGCACTATTGTTGCTACTAATTTTGGATCTATTTGTTGTTCTTCTGCCATTCTTTTTAATTCAGTAATTGTTTTTCTTTGTCTTACTAAAATATATGGTTGTAATTGTATATCTTCTTCATTTTCATCACCATACATTATGTCATTCTTACTAATTATTTCATTTACTGGCATATCATTATTAAAATCATAAGTAACATACATTATTGCTTCATCATTGATTGCAGCTTGTTTTGCTATCTTCTTGACTTTCTTATCCATAAAGTCTTTATCCCAAACTTTAGAAGCCTTTTTATTTAATAAATCACAAGTTTTTTGTGCTAATTCCATAAATTGAGTGTTTTCTATGTTTTCAGGACTATAATTAACTGCAAATAGATTAGAAGTTATTGTTGATACTTTTTGTTTTACTACTTGTTTTATGAAGTTGTATTGTATTTTTTCTATACCTTTGATATTTAATCCATACCATTGATCTCCATTATACATACGATAGTTTAAATCACTATCTGAATAAATACCTCTTTTTTGCATAAATGTAATATGTTTTTCATACAACTCCCAGGTACTTGTCTTTTCTAATTCATCTTCTATCATTTATTACACCTCCTCAATTATTTGGAAATTCTTTTTGTCCTAATTCTGTTCCATCATAAGAATCAATATTATACAAATTAATTTCTTCTATTTGTTGTTCTAAATCTTTTTGTTTATTTACTTTGTGTTCTTTAATTGCTTTTACTGGACTAGGTATTTCTATTACTTCGTTTTTCCTAACTTTACTGCCATAATGTAATCCTGCGATAAAAGCTAAGAACACCAACACCATTGATAGTGCTGATATAATAACTATTTCCATTATTTACCTACTTTCTTTTTAGTAGTCTTTTTAGGTTCTTCTTTAAATTTTTCTACTTTTATTTTTTTATCTTCAGTTACTTCGTTATATTTTTCTCTAAATAATTTCTTTTTCATAATATCCTCCCACTCTTTACTTACTGGTTCATGCCAATTTACTTTTGGTATGTTCCATAAATCATCTATATCTAAGTTTGACATATCAAACTCTAATATCTTTGAATTGTTTTTGTTTATTCCAAATTCTTCCAATATAGGAAGTTTTGTTATAATTAATGGTTTTCCCATTTTTAATGCTTCTTGTATTGTTAGACTACCAGCTTCTTCATCAGATAATTGGCATATATAATCACATATATTCATCCAACCCATTGAATCTAAAGTTGGTTTCATAAACAATACTCTTTCATCATCATATTCAAATGGTAAATCAGTAAATATTAACATTAAAAAGGGTTTATTGTTTTCTATTAGCTTGTCTGCTAAATACTTAACTCTATGTCCACCTTTTTCTTTTGATAATCTACTAAATACTCCTATTATTAGCGGTTTTTCTTTTTCTTCTATATCTATATGGTTATATAACACTTTAGGCATTATCCCAAATACATTATAGAAACTGTTAGCAGCTACTTGAGATACTGCATATATTTCATCATATTCTGGTATCTTTTTTATTTCATCTTTTGACTTATATATTCCATGTATGAATAGTAGTTTTTTCTTTGCTTTAATACCACCATCACCAGATATACAAAATAGCAATGTATCACATTCTATTTTTTGTCCTACATTCTTTATTGTTTCTACTCCAATACTCTCTAATCTTTTTATTTGATTATCTTCTGCTCTATCATATACAATACTAAATTCATATCTTTTAGCTAAATTGTATATCCATGTTTCTATACCACCTATTATGTGAAAATAACTAAAATATATTATTGTGTTTCTTTTTACTGGCTTATTATATTTTTCTAGCATTTCTTGATATTCTCTTTGTTGTTGTTCTTCTTTTTGTTTTACCACATCAGCTAACATTAAACCACCTGTATTTCTTCTCCATAATCATAATGTTCTTGTTTTACCTCAAACATATCATAGAATGTTTTTTCTCTATTTATTATTGGCTTACTAGGGTTTGTTCTACTTATACAAAAATATCTTAAAGCATCGCATATATGAGTTAATTCGTGTGGTTCAGTAGCACAATCATTAGGATTCTTTTCATCAATTTGTATTTGTGGTAGATATTCTATTAATGGTAATACATTATTGAATATAACCATATCACTTGTTAGTATTTCTTCTCCTGTTTGTTCATTTCTAGTCTTTTTGACTTTTAACCACTCGTGTACTGCTAACCAACCTGTTTCTCTTTGCCTACTTGCTTGTGTTAAATTTATTCCATTATCTTGGAATATCTCTGCTGTGCTTTTTCCTGTATGTCTATCAGTAGCCCACAAATCAGTTGGTGCAAATATATCTTTGAATTTATCTTTTCTCATATAACTTTTTAACATTTGTGCAGCTTCACTTGCTATCAACCCATCTTTATGTATGTAATTATATACATAAGCCTTATTATTTGTATCTATCGCTATAAATAGTACTGCGAACATATCCAAACCATAATCCATTGTTATATATCTATTCCAATGTTCTGGTATTGCAAATGGTTCTATCACATGTATTCTTCTATTAAACTCACTAAAATATACACCATCAAATATATCCCAATTACCATACTTTAATGCTTCTCTTTCTTTTTCAGGAAGTGCATCTAATCTATCTACATATTCTGGATCATATTCCAACATAAATTTATTATCTTGTACTAAACTGGGTATAAATATTCTTGTTGATTCTTTTGGGTTATCATCAGATAGCTTACATTTATGTGTTATATTTGGTTCTCCTATGTCAATAAATCTTTTCTTTACCCAAGTATGTCCTACACCACCTGGGTTAGTACTCGATTTAATATGTTTAGGATACGGATTAGCACCTCTACATCTTGAAATCATATATAGATATTCAAATTCAGTAAAGTGTGTTAATTCATCAAATCTTATAACATCATATTCGGCTGATTGATATTGATATACATCTTTTTCATATTGTATATAACCAAAATCTATTATACTTCCATTTATTAATTTCCATGTATGCTTACTATCATTATAACTTGCTATTTCTTTAGGATATAAATCTCTACTCTTTCTTATTAAAGATTTCTCTAAATCTGCAAATGTACTACGAAATAGTATTTGTGATGATTTAGGATACTTTAACGCATATAGTAAAGCATCTATTAACTGTCCGTGTGATTTACCACCACCAGCAGCACCACCAAACAAAACTTCAAATGCTTCTGCATTTATAAAATCATCTTGCTTAGTTGTAACTTCAATATTCATTTAACCACCTTGATATTTACCTCAAATGGTTTTTCATTACTTACTTCTAATTCTTCTTTTGGTTTTTGTCCCATAGTATCTCTAAGAACTTCAAATGATTTATCGTATGTTTTTGCTCTATTTATTAAGTTATCAATCATTTCTTCAAAATCATCATATCCCATTCTTTCAGCTATTGCTTTTTTGAATATTTTTTCTTCTTGCATTTTCTTTGCTTTAGCTATTCCACCCTTAGATCCATTCATCTTAGCCACTTCACTGCTAACTTGTCCTTTTTTAAATGGTTTAAGGTTTTCTATATTTGGCATATAATCACCTTCCTATTTTATTGAGTTTTGTTTCTCCGTAAACTATATCCATCATTTCTTTTTTAAGCTCTGTACAAGTTTTATTTTGCATTGTTCTTTTATAGTATGATTTTTTATATTCTATATAATCTTCGTTTTTTCTTATTAGCCATGTTTTTGGTTCACTATTTATTTCGCCATAATATACAATAAAATACCACATATCAGGATCTTTTTGTATCCAGTTATCTAATTCTAATGCTATGTCTTCTTCTACATCGCTCTTTTGTAAACAGGTTCTTGTACCTAATGCTGTGTATAAATACCACATTATATTACCTTCTTCCTTTTACCATATATTAATTATATCATAAAAAATTGTTTTTGTCTATTTCGCCAAAATCTTCTTTAAGTATTTCATCAATAAAGCTATCATCTATTTCTATGTTAATATCATCATTGGAATAATCAGTTGTATATTCTGGCATAGTTAGATAGTTCCAAGCGAAGTTTCGTAAAAATTCTTGATAAGGATATGAATATATAGTTTCCTTGATTTTGCGTTCAAACGCTATCTTTTCTTTCTTTTGGAAATAAGAAAAAGATGCGACAATCTCCCTATATTGAGTTCGTAGCATCTTTAGATTCAAAGTTAATTCGTTATATGTCCAATTAGGATCAAAATATAATTCTCTCATATCTATACCCTACCCTTATTAAGATAATTATATCAAAGATAGGAAAGTAATGCAAATTAAAAAGTAGTAATGTGGGTACTACTTTTACGGAGTGCAATTAGGTGTCTCATAAGTACGCTGGAAAGTATAAGTAAAAGTCTTTGAATAAGTTAAGTGGTGAACTGATAACATTATACTATGTGATATAAAAAACTTATACTTTCTAGACTACTTACGAGAAGTAGTTGTATGGTTTGGGTTAGTGCTTTTTATAAGCACTGTACTAATGATATAAAGGATTTTGTCTTTTACTATTTTATCAATTTGCAACTTGATTATTAAAACCTTACTAAAGAACATTTTTTATATATCATCAGTACACTACCTATAAAAGATAGTGCTATATGTAGCGGCAACTACATATACATTGCAAAAAATAATATAAGGTTGAATAGTGCCTATTATAAGCACCATTGAATAGATAAAATGTTATGTCTATTAGTGCCTCGGTATCTAACGTTATCGTACGTTCGTTAGATTTTAACCTTCGCCTTTCCTTTGAGTTGGTCTACGTTCAACTCCGTTCCTTTATCTACTCAATGCTACCTATAAATAGATAGCACTATCAAACTTAATAATGAGATAGCCTCATCATTGGTACTTTATAAGCACCACATTGAATAGATATAGCAGTTTGCAAACATTAATACTTTGTCCTTTGTTGTTTTTACTTTCGCCCAACAAGGCATATAACTTTTCAGTTAGTGTAAGGTTGTAGGTGTATTATTCCTATACATATATCTACTCAATGTGCTACCTACAAAATTTATAAGCACTCTTGAAAGTATAAGAGAGTAGTGTGTAGTAGAAATCCTATACTTTCAAGACTACCTATAAAAGATAGTCCTTTGACATAAAAAGAATAAAAAGGGGTGTAAGTAGTGTGTGTACTTACATATTAAGTATAACATAGATTAAAGGAAAAGGCAAATTGATTATTCATCAGTACCATTTAATATGCCTAATAAAATGTTTTTATCATCTTCTATTACAAATTTATCATAATCATCAACATTTCTATTTGCTTTTATATATTCTATTGCTTTTTCATTTCTTGATTTGTAAATCATTTCATTAGCACAATGTTCAGCACATTTTTGTTCTAATTCTTCAATTCTTTTTTGCTTTTTAACTAACCATTTAGATAATTTGCAATTTTCATCAAATTGTTCTTTATTTTCTTGTTCTAGGTTTGTTATGTAATCTAATAACATTACACATTGTTTAGGTTTTAATATATATTCACATGAATACCATTCATCTTTATATTTTATAAACATATCTAATATTTCTTTTATTTCTTTATTCATATCTATTCTCCTATAAAATCAAATATAGTTGTTTGTCCTTCTTCTTTAACTTTTTCTTGTATTTTTTCTTTATTTAATTCTACACCCATAGCATATTCTATTCTTGCTTTTGCTATTGGTAAATATTCTTCTGTTAGTTCTATTCCTATGTATTTGTAATTTTTATTTTTTTCTTTATTTTCATACATAACTGCTTTACCTGTGCTACCACTACCATTAAATGGATCAAGTACTGTTCCATCATTTGGCGTTACTAATCTAACTAAATATTGCATTAATTCAGTTGGCTTTACTGTTGGATGTGTATTTTTTCTAGGACAACTAACACTTAAAAATGGGTTTGTTCCGCCACCATATTGTCTTGTTGCACCTGCACTACCTTCTTTTCTATTGTTTATTTCTTCGTGTGATTTTGTTTCAAACTCATCTAATCCTTCATCTCTATCTTTCTTACTTGCTTTTGCACAATAAAAATATCTTGATGCTGAACCACTATCTCCATATTCACCATTATTCATACCTGCTTTTATACCAATACCTTTTCCATAACAATTAACATTTTCACTATCACTTTGTCTTATACCATTTTTTGCACTTTTTGTATTAGGAAATCCCCCACATACTTCATCGAAATCAGTTTCATCATAAGTTAATATTGTATTTGCAGGAAATCTACCTAATTTATAACTATCACTCATAGTTCCTGTTGTATATTTAGTTTCTTGTTGTGAATAAATAGAACCATTTTCACAAGGTTTTCTATATAAATCATCTTGTGTTTCTACTCTACACTCATCAATATTTATTCCACCAACACCATATTCTATTACATTATCAACTAAACTACCTTTAAAGGGCTTTCGTGCTACTATAATAGGTTCAAAACTTGGTTTTAATGCAGTCCCCCAACCTTGCCATTGTTTTGCTAAATCAGTTGAGGGTGTTGTTATATTTTGTTCTAATCTTTTCCCACCACCGTTAGAAATATCATATATTTTAGTTGGAATTGAATAATTACTTTTTCCTACTACTTCTCTTTCTGCTTCTTCCAAAAAAATCAAATCATCATATCTATTATCTAATTCTAATTTTTCTTTTAAAATTAAATATTGTTCTTTTGTAGGTAATCCGTTTTGTTCCCTTTCACTAAATATATAAGAAGCAACACCACCACCATCAGTTGAAAGGCCAAATAATTCATTTATTTGTTTTAATGATATATTTTTTTCTAATCTTTTATTGTTTATATATTTTCTAAAATCTTCATTGTAATTTCTACCATTTCTTTTATCTAAACTTTTTGATATATCCATACTTTTAGGGAATCCTGATCCGTAGAGCCACATAATAGTATCTCTAATTTCAAATCCCGCATCTTCAATAGCACAAGCAATTCTATGAAATGTCCTACTACCACCAAATGCTAATAGATAGCCACCTGGTTTTAATACTTCATAACATTTTTTCCAAGTATCTGGTTGAAATGCTATACCTGAATTGTCCCAACCTTTATTCATAAAGTTTAATTCATAAGGTGGGTCTGTAATTATACTATCTATTGAATTAGGTTCTATTACTTCTAACATATCTAACATAGAACCTTGATATAATTTATAATTTTCGTTTTCACTATATAATTTCATTATTACTCACCTTTGCTTTCTAAATAATTTTTTGCATTATTTAATACTTTTTTGCTTAATTCTTGTTGCCTACACATAAATTCAAATGCATCTTGTTTATTAAATCTGAAAATTACCATATATTGTTCATCATTATATTGCGTTCTTTTAATTCTTATTTCTATATAATTTTTATGATTGAAGCGTTTTATATCTACAATATATTTTGATATTATTTCCATTTCAACAAATTGTACTAATTTATTACTATAATAATTGTCTAATATTTTTGATAATAATTTCATACTTATTCTCCTTTGCTTTCTAAATCTCTATCTTCAAATTCCCATACAACATATAAATTTTGGCTCATAGTATATGGCACTCTTTCAAATTCACTTTTTATAACTTTACCTTTTAATAATATCTCAGGACTTTGTTTTATACTCTTTGCTAATTCACTAATAAATTCTTTATATTTATTTAATAATTCAGTTTTTGATTTTAATTCATTTTTTAATTCTTCATATTCTCTTAAAGATATATCAACTCTATCTTTTGTATTATTTATTACTATATTTTGTTGTTCTTGAATATCATTTTTTCTTCTCATTTGGTATTCAACACCTGACATATCTATTTTTGTTATATTATATGTATCTTTTAATATGCCCATATCTTATTCATCTCCTTTGCTTTTAAGATAATCTATTATTTCATTTAATTTATCTTCTACTGTCATTATATTTATATCTAAATTTTCAATTTTATTATTAATATCTCCTACTAATCCTGCTCTCATTGTGATTTTTTCAGGTATTTTCTTTTCTTCTTCTATTATTTCTACTTCATAATTTAAAATTTTTCCATTATAAACATCTAATAAGTGTTTATTATTACTATTCCAATATAATTTATTAAAATTATCATATTCATAAATATCATTATATACTTTTATATATTTAGGTACTTCTTCACCATTTGCTATTTTATTTAATAAATCTATTACTTTCATATCTTATTCATCTCCTTTACTTATAGGTGCATAAATAAAATCATCTATTATCATTTTGATTAATATTCCTATTAACATACCTAATATAAATTTCATAATCTAATTCACTCCTCAAATTTAGCATTTTTCTGTTTGCTTTTCAATTTTTCTAATTTTTGTTTTACAACCTTTTCTATTTTTTCTTCTAATAATCGCATTTGTTTATTTCTATATTCAGACATTTCGTGATTTATTTTGTTATAAATTTCCTCACAATTTTCACACAAATCATAATATTTATCTTCATACCAACCGTATTCTTCATATAATTCATCGTTTCTGCTATCTATATTTTTCCCACAAAAATCGCATGTAATTTTTCTCATAATCTAATTCCCTTCACTTTCTAATATTGATTTATATATTTCTTCCTCCATATTTTGTATTTTTAATCTCATCTGTTTGTTTAATTTTAATTTATTTTTAATCTTTGAATATGTATATAACATTTTCATTGATCTTTGATAAAAGTGCTTTAATGTATCATACACTTCTTTTTCATTTGTAGCTATCCAATATCCTCCATTTTGCCCTGCTTCACTACAAATTATATAGTTATAATCCATATTATCTCTAATGTTTTCTATATGACTTCGTAATGTTTTATTATCTTCTATGTTAAACATACTCATTAACACACTTGATTTTACCCTTTTTTCGTATCCTACGGCGTTTTTTTGTAAGTAGTAGTATATTTTATCGTTTAAGTCTTTTTGTGGCTCTATGCCCCTTTTAAATAAGTTTTTCATAATATCATTTCCCTTCTTTTTTATCTTATTCATTTAACCAATCATAATCTTCTGCTGGTTCTTTTGGTCTTTTTCTTCGTTTTATGCCTTGTCTTTTTATTTCTGCATCTTTTATTTCAGCTATTGTATTTAATCCTTGCCCTTTCAGATTTTTAAGTGTTCCCTCTGTATAATTTATTGTTTTTTTCAGATTCAACACACTCGTATCAATAGCATATTTAATAATGTCTTTATTATATAACGACAACCAACTATCAATTTTATTTATTTCTATTGGTGATAATGTTCTGCAAAACGCTTTCTCTATGTATGTATATATATCTTTATTGTCATTGTTTAATAATACATTATCATTAACATTATCATTTACATTTACATTATCATTTACATTAGGTTCGACTTTGGTTTCGTTTTGGTTTTCATTTGGTTTTGTTTCGGTTTCATTTTGGTTTTCATTTCTTCTTGGTCTACCGCCTCTTTTACCATTTTCGTATCTTTTGTTATTTGCTTCTAATTGTGGTATAATTAATGTGAATATACTTTTACAAATTCCTTTCAATTCTACTAATTCACCATTAAATTGATATTGGAATATTGCATCATATATTTGTACTTGGTCTGATGGATCAAGTTCTTTTATGCTGTCATAGAAGCTTTTATAAAATACACAACTATTTCGCTCCATGACTATTCTCCTTTCTTCATTGGTGTTAAAATTATTTTTCCTGTTTCTACATCCGCTTCAAGTAAAAATTCATTTCCAAATTTTTTAATTATAAATTTTGGTATGATAATTCTGTTCTTTTCTTTATCTGCTTTTTTAAAAAATCTTAATTTCACATTATCGCCTCCTTACTTTGTACCTTAATAGTACCACCTTTTTTGAATACTGTCAATACAAAAAAGAACTTTTTTTAGTTCTTTTCTAATTTTTTTAATTGTTTTAGTAGTGAATCATAAGCTGCTTTTAGTTTTTTATGTTTTTTTTGTAATTTTTTATAGTCTTGTAGTTTCCTTAATGTTTCTAAACTTAATATTTCATAATTCATTTATTTCAACCTCTATTCCTACCTGTTTATCAAATACTGGTTCGTATATTATTCTTTGTATATGGTTTAAATTATCATTTTTAAGCACTCCTGATGATACTAAACCATCAAGTAGTCCTTTTATTCGTGTATTGTCTAAATCGCTTCTATGGTCTTTAAAATGTGGTTTTATTACAAGTTCCACTGGATATGTTCCTGTGTATCGTTTGCCTATTGTAGCATACTTTATATATTGTTTTTCTTTTTGTTTTATATTGTTGGCTTTAAATTTGTTGCTTCTTTCTATATTTATATATTCGTTCCAATTTATAAAATCGTAATCAAAATATAGTTTCATAAATAATTTCTCCTTAATGATTTATCAAAGATAGTTACGACCATACCTACGAATAAAATCTTCTATTGTACCCTCATAATATTCTATCCATTTTTCTTCTGATAGTTTTTTTAAATACATATCAGTTTCGTGTCCATCAGCTCCATGTACTCCGTTTCTTCCCCTATGGTGTTCGAAACATAACGGTACTACTAAACCATCTTCGGTAGCTAGTTTACGATTCTTTCCAAACATTGTATGGTGTATTTCTACTGGACTTTTACCACATATTATACAATGTTCCATATCATTAGTGATTATTTGTTTATATTTCATACCCATCTAATCTCCTTAATTCGTGTTCTGGTAAAGTTTCTATCCCAATTTCCTTACACTCACTTATTAATCCATCTAGTAATCTACTGAATTCTTTTGTTGTCATTTCGTGTGATGGTTTATATGCTTTATACATTATTACAGGTATTCCTTTAATTGTTCCTGTATTATAGATATCATAATACTTTATTATTCCTTTTATGTTTTCGGTTTCTGGTATGGTTATGAGAGTTACATCTGCATACCTTTTTATTAGTTGCTCGTGTAACTCATCATTTCCTGTCTTTAATACTTGTGCTAATTTGTTTTGTAATACATAGAAGTATGAGTTAGCATTTAAACTTCTTTTCTCGTGGTGTTCTTTTATCTCGAAGAATTTATCATCATCTTGCATTGTTAACCATACCATTAGCTGTTTAGGTTTTCCTACCATTAGTCTAGGAAACTATCGTTGATATCTATTTCTTTACCATATTCTTCGTATGGGTTTGTTTCTTCTTTTGTTTCTTCTGTTTTTCTTTCTAGATATTCAATGTTGTTTGCTAATACATAAGTTCTACTTGTTTTTGTTCCATCTTCTTTTGTGTAGTTATCTACTCTTAATGATCCATCTACTGATATTAAACTTCCTTTGCCTTGATATTTTACTAGGTTTTCAGCTTGATTATTCCAACTTTGTATGTTTATAAAATCTGCACTATCTTTATCTCTATTTACTGCGATTCCAAATTCACATACATTTTTTCCTGATTTAGTTTGTTTTAATTCTAAATCTCTTGTTATTCTCCCAATTAATGTTATTCTATTCATTATTTCCTCCTAATTTAATTAATTTACCATCTTTATTTTTTGGCAGGTGTATCATTATGTAATTCTTAATTTCTACACCTGTTAGTTCTTTTATTGCTTTACCATACATTTTTTCTTGCTTTAAGCATTTATCTTTGTTTTTCTTTGTTGCTTCTTTATATGTTTTGAAATCTATTATACTAGGTTCTTTTAATAATTTTTCATTTTCTTTTATTAAACTTATAGCTTCATAAAATTCTCTAGTATCTCCTAATTTACCTTCTTTAAAATACATTTCTAATTCTTTATGTATTTCATGTCCTCTATCACAGGCTTTTTGCAATATCGCAGGATCTACTCCATTGTATGTTCCATCATCTAATAATTTTGTAACACTTGGTAATGTTTTACCATTTAATGTATATGTATGTGATTCTTCGTTGAATTCTAATTCTGTTGTGATAGTAGGTACACCACATAGCAAGTCTATTGTTCCTGCATATAAGTTTTTGTAGTGTACCATAACTTCACTTTGATAATTAATCTCCATTTGCAATTATTTCAGCTGCTTC